>Ga0307488_10000089_pt1 | contig 65586 bp, 56 predicted proteins | sample SB02metaG_FD_202248 | JGI IMG/M metagenome (GOLD analysis project Ga0307488, IMG submission 202248) | Sea-ice brine microbial communities from Beaufort Sea near Barrow, Alaska, United States - SB 0.2 | ecosystem: Environmental > Aquatic > Marine > Coastal | place: USA: Alaska | collected...
AAGCCAGCTGCTAAGAAAGTCTCCGCCAAGAAGCCAGTGGCTAAAAAAGCGACTTCTAAGAAAGTTGTCGCCAAGAAGCCAGTGGCTAAAAAAGCGACTGCTAAGAAAGTTGTCGCCAAGAAGCCAGTGGCTAAAAAAGCGACTGCTAAGAAAGTTGTCGCCAAGAAGCCAGCGGCTAAAAAAGCCACTGCTAAGAAAGTTGTCGCCAAGAAGCCAGCGGCTAAAAAAGCCACTGCTAAGAAAGTTGTCGCTAAGAAAGTTGTCGCTAAGAAGCCAGCGGCTAAAAAAGCTGTAGCTAAAAAAGCAGTTGCCAAAAAGCCAGCAGTAAAAAAAGTAGCGGTTAAGAAAGCTCCAGAGCAAGCGCCAGTCGCTGCTAAGTAATACTGCAATCGACGCTGCCAGGTGCTTAAGTCGGAAAATTGTAGATAGTACAATTGTCTTGAGACCTGTAAAATCCCTCGCCTAATGGTGGGGGATTTTTGTTTCTGCCTGTTTAAAACCCGGTTCCCATCTTGCCTTCAGGTACAGTGGCAGCCTTTTGTTATGGCACCTTATAATGACATCCATTTTGGCGATCGAGACTTCTACAGCTGCGTGCTCGGTTGCATTGTCTGTTGGCGAGTCGAGATTTTCGCGCTATTCGGAAGAGCCTCGTTCCCATACTCGACTGATTATGGCAATGGTGGATGCTGTCCTGGTTGAGGCGGGCATAACCGTCGCCATGCTCAATGCGATAGCGGTTACCGTTGGGCCGGGTTCGTTTACCGGTTTGCGGATTGGCTTTGCCACCGCCCAGGGTTTGGCTTTTGGTGCACAGCTGCCGGTCATTGCAGTATCGACACTACAGGTAATGGCTCAGACCTATAGACGTAAATATAAAGACAATGATCAGCACTCAGGAGTCCTGATGCCGCTGCTAGATGCGCGCATGGGCGAGTTTAACTGTGGCGCCTATCAGCTCAATAGCGATGGGCAGTATGAAACAGTTATCGCCGATCAATTGCTCGATGCGGAAGCCGCAGAGCAGCTTATAGGCCGTCTAAGCCCGCAAGTGGTTGTGGGTGATGCACTGGCCCTAGTGAACTCCACTAAGTTGCAGCAGTACAGTTATCAGAGTCTCTATCCCGATGCACTGGATCTGCTTGAAATTGCATTGTTAAAGCAGGCTCGCAATGAAGCTGTGGATATCGGCTCGGTTGAGCTGGTCTATCTGCGCGGTACCGACGCATGGAAAAAACATACTAAGCTAAGGGCCGTTTAAAAATGGATATTATGCAGGCCGTTTGGTTGGCCATTATTCAGGGGTTGTCCGAGTTTTTGCCGATCTCCAGTTCCGCTCATCTAATATTGCCCTCTGCAGTACTCGGTTGGCCGGATCAGGGTTTAGCTTTTGATGTGGCTGTACATGTGGGCTCGCTGATCGCGGTGGTAGGCTATTTTCGTCATGATGTTGCGGCACTCACTCGGGCCTGGGTGGCGAGTATTTTTCTGCGCCGCCATAGTTCGGAAAGTCATCTTGCCTGGTACATTGCTCTAGCCACGCTGCCTGCTGCATTTGTCGGACTGTTTCTCGGCGATTTTATTGAAGTTAATCTGCGCTCCATGGCGGTGATTGCTTTCACCACGATCTTTTTTGGCTTATTGCTGGCCTGGGCTGATCGTCGCGGGGGCGGTGATCTGAGTATTGATAAGTTTAGTTGGCGAACCGCGCTCTTTGTCGGCGTTGCCCAAACCCTAGCATTGATTCCTGGCACCTCGAGATCGGGTGTTACTATTACTGCGGCACTGGCGCTGGGTTTTGATCGCGAGACTGCTGCGCGTTTCTCCTTTTTGCTGGCGATCCCGATAATTCTTTTGAGTGGTGGTTACAAAGGGCTGCAGTTAGTCGGTACTGAGTCAGTTGACTGGACGTTTATTCTGGTTGGCGTATTGCTGTCGGCGATCACCGCTTATCTTTGTATTGCGTTGTTTTTGAAAGTGATTCAACGAGTCGGCATGATGCCCTTCGTGATCTATCGAATGCTATTGGGCGCTGTGCTTATTGGCTTGATCTATTCTCAATCTGCTTGAGTTATTGATATGAAGCTTTGCCTGAGCTATAGCTGTTGATTTAAATAATCTAAAGGAGGCTGTGATGCAAAAGGCGGTGGCATTTTTAGGGCTCGGTGTAATGGGTTACCCCATGGCTGGATGGCTGAGTAAGTGCGGCTATGCAGTGGTTGTCTATAACCGCACCCAAGCCGTAAGCCAGCGCTGGTTGAGCGACTACAGTGGTGAATCAGCGGATACGGTGGCCGCGGCAGTTGCCGGTGCCGAGATTGTCTTTAGCTGTCTTGGCAATGACGACGATGTGCGTGCGGTAGTCGCTGGCGAAGCTGGCGCATTAGCCGCCATGAATCCGGGTTCAATCTTGGTCGACCACACCACAACCTCAGCGCTTTTGGCGCGTGAGTTGGCGGAGCAAGCAAATGCATTAGATATTGGGTTTGTCGATGCCCCTGTATCAGGCGGTCAGCAAGGCGCCGAAAACGGTCAATTGACGGTGATGTGTGGTGGTCAGCAGAGCCACTTTGATACCGCGAGTAAGGCGATTCAGAGCTACGCGAAATCTCTTAAGCTGATGGGCGATGTGGGCAGTGGCCAGCTGTGTAAAATGGTTAATCAAATTTGTATTGCCGGTGTGGTTCAGGGTCTCGCCGAAGGGCTTAACTTTGCCAAGCGCGCGGGTCTTGATGCGCAACAGGTTGTTGAGGTGATCTCCAAAGGTGCGGCGCAGTCTTGGCAGATGGAAAATCGCTACCAGACCATGCTCGCCAATGAGTATGAGCATGGCTTTGCGGTGCAGTGGATGCGCAAAGATTTAGCCTTTGCTCTAGACGAGGCAAAAGCCAATGGCAGTGACTTGCCGCTGACCCAATTAGTCGATAGCTTTTACCAGCAAGTTCAGGAGATCGGCGGCAACCGATGGGATACCTCCAGTTTGCTGGCCAGACTTGAACATGATGCCGACAAGACGTAAGTAAAATATTTCATAGCGCGTAGACAACAAGGAATTGAAAATGGATGTGGTTGATACCCAGACAGAGATCTTTAATAGGCAGTTGGCTGAATTTATTGATGGCTCGCCAACCCCCTTTCATGCTGTCGCGAATATCGCGAGCCTATTGCGTGGGGCCGGTTTTCAGTCCCTGAGCGAAGCTGAAGATTGGAGGCTAGAGCAGGGCGGGAAGTATTTTGTCACCCGCAATGGCTCATCGATTATCGCCTTTGTGGCGGGTCGCGAAGATCTGGCTGAGAGTGGAATTCGGATGGCCGGCGCCCATACCGATAGCCCCTGTTTGATGGTTAAACCGCAACCAGAGATGCTGAACAATAAATACTTCCAGCTCGGCGTGGAAGTCTACGGCGGGGCGCTACTCAATCCTTGGTTTGATCGCGACCTGTCCCTCGCTGGACGTCTGGTCTACAGCGACGGCAGTGGTCAGTTAAAACAGCAGCTGGTCAATTTCAATGATGCTATCGCGGTAATTCCGAGTCTGGCTATTCATCTTGATCGCGAAGCCAACAAAGATCGAACGATTAATCCCCAGACCGATATTCCACCGATCCTGATGCAGGCGGATGAAAAAACCGATTTTCGCGAGCTGTTGGCTGAACGTTTTTTGACTGACGGGGAAAAGGTCTTGGATTACGAACTCTGTTTTTATGATGTCCAGGGTGCGGCAACCGTTGGCTTAAACAAAGAATTTTTTGCCTCGGCACGGCTGGATAATCTGCTGAGCTGTTTTGTCGCCACCAAAGCGTTAATTAATTCTGATACAACCTGTACATCGGTATTAGTTTGCAATGATCATGAAGAGGTCGGCAGTGTTTCCTCTGTGGGCGCCGACGGTCCATTCTTAGAGTCGGTGGTCGATCGTCTGTGTAATGATCTGTGCAGCGATGCGCGAGCCAGTAATAAAGCGCGAGTGCTCAATGGGTCGCTGCTGATTTCCTGTGACAATGCCCATGCAGTGCACCCCAATTTTGCCGCTCTACATGAGGCAGGGCATACGCCATCGTTAAACGGTGGGCCCGTGATCAAGGTCAACTCCAATCAGCGTTATGCCACCAACGGTGTCACTGCGAGCCTATTTCGTCAGCTATGCGCCGAGGTTGATGTGCCGGTGCAGTCTTTTGTGACGCGCACTGATCTCGGCTGTGGCAGTACCATTGGCCCAGTGACTTCCGCAAAATTAGGTATTCCAACGCTGGATGTAGGAATACCCCAGTTGGCGATGCACTCCTGTCGTGAACTGACTGGAACTCTGGATCCCGAGCGTCTGGCTCGAGTGCTAACGCAATTTTTCAATCGCCCTGGGCGCTTGCAAGTGGCTGTTAGTGGAGAGGCTTAACCTTTACCTGCAGTGTTATCCCGGATCGATTATTATAAGCAGCATTATCTGCCAACCTAGAAAAGCATTGAGTAAATATGAGTAAACAGCGTGTTTTAACCGGTATTACCACCTCCGGAACTCCCCATTTGGGTAACTATGTGGGCGCAATTCGTCCGGCGATTGAGGCCAGTCGCAGCGGCGATTTTGAATCATTTTTCTTTTTGGCTGACTACCACTCATTGATCAAATCCCAAGACCCCGAAATGGTGCAGCGCTCGACCATGGAAATCGCCGCCACTTGGCTGGCACTGGGATTGGACCCGGATAAAGTGACCTTTTATCGTCAGTCTGATATTCCCGAGATCCCTGAATTAACCTGGTTTCTGACCTGTATGACGGCCAAGGGTTTAATGAACCGGGCTCACGCTTATAAGGGTGCTGTGCAGGTCAATGAAGAACTTGGCGAAGATGCCGACCATGGTATCAATATGGGACTGTTTAGCTATCCGATACTGATGGCTGCGGATATTTTGATGTTTAATGCCCACAAAATCCCCGTCGGACGCGATCAAATCCAGCATGTGGAGATGGCTCGGGATGTCGCCCAGCGCTTCAATCACCACTATGGCGAGCACTTTGTGCTGCCGGCGGCGGTGGTCGATGACAATGTCGCAGTGTTGCAGGGTTTGGATGGTCGCAAGATGAGTAAAAGTTACGGCAACACCATTCCACTATTTTTAACTGAAAAGCAGCTGAAGAAGCACATCAATAAAATTAAAACCAATCTGCTCGAGCCAGGGGAACCAAAAGATCCTGACTCTTCATCGGTATTCCAGATATGGAAAGCCTTTGCCACAGAAGCGCAGACCGCTTCTATGCGTGAGCAATTTGCCAATGGCATTGCTTGGGGTGAGGCCAAGAAGCAGTTGTTCGAGCTGGTTAATACTCAGTTGACCGGTCCTCGCGAACGCTACGAGGTATTGATGCAAGACCCCGCTAAAATAGAGAAGATCTTACAGCGGGGCGCTGAAAAAGCCCGTGCTGAGAGCCAGATACTGATCGCCAAGGTGCGTCATGCGGTGGGAATAAGACCTTTAGTTTAGTGAGTTAACATGAATAAATGCAGTGCATGAATACGAAGAGAAAAATTCAACGTATTAATGAGAAGTTAATCATTGCGCGCTATAATGCGGCCCAAATTTGCTATCCAGCTTTCTAGCCAAGCCGTTTAGTCAGGCTATATAACCAAGCTTTAACCGGAGATGACCTTTGATGAATACAATCATGAGCAGTCGACTGAAGAACCTCGTTTTGATCACTATTGCCAGTGCCGTTTTATGGGGCTGTGGATCAGGTGATAAAACGGTTAATTTGACTGCCAATCAAGAACAGCAAGTTGCTGCACGAATCGCGCCAGCTGGCCATGTATCCATGGCGGGTCAGGTTGTGGCCATGTCTTCAGCCGGTGCAGAATCAGCCCGTGCTGGCGGTGACATCTATGCGGTTAACTGCATCGCATGTCACAGTTCAGGTGTTGCTGGCGCACCCATTATGGGTGATGTGGCTGCCTGGTCTGCTCGTCTTGAGCAGGGTTTGGAGACTGTCTATACCAACGCTATCAACGGTATTCGCGGTATGCCAATGCGCGGCACTTGCATGGATTGCAGTGACGACGAAGTTAGGGCTGCAGTGGATCATATTCTTGAAGGCAGCAAGTAGAGTTTTTTAGGTAGATCTATCGTAGTTTAAAAAACCCGCTGAGTCGGGTTTTTTTACGCCTGTAGTTTGTCGCTCACACAATATCTAGATAACCAGCAGGGATAGAAATTCCAGACAAAAAAATACCCGCTTCTCTCAAAGCGGGTATTCAGCCTTCAGCTGATAGACTTTTTAATTACAGCTCTATCAATTACAGCTGCGGTCCTGCATCAATAATATCCTGCGAGGGCGCAAAGCTGACGATGTTTTCGACAAACAGCTTGGCTAAGGTCCCTGCTTGCTGATCATAGGCAGCCTTGTCATCCCAGGCATTGCGCGGGTTGAGATACTTACTGTCAACGCCATCAATCTTGGTGGGAATTTCGAGGTTCAACAGATCCAAGTGCTCTGACTCACAGTTCTCAAGAGAACCGTTGGTAATCGCAGTCACTACAGCGCGGGTTACTGGGATAGGGAATCGGCTTCCCTTGCCGTTGGCGCCACCAGCACCACCAGTCCAGCCGGTGTTGACCAGATAGACTCTAGAGCCAAAATCTTCGATACGCTTCATTAGCAGCTCTGCATAGACACTTGCAGGACGCGGCATAAAGGGTGAGCCAAAGCAGGTTGAGAAAGTTGGGTGAATACCCGCTTCTGCGCCCAGCTCGGTTGAACCCACACGCGCGGTATAACCACTTAAAAAGTGATAGGCGGCAGCTTCTTTACTGAGCATCGAGACTGGCGGTAATACGCCAGTAACGTCACAGGTGAGGAAAATAATATTTTTCGGCTCACCGGATTGGTTCTCTACACAGCGCTTTTCCACATGTTCAAGAGGATAGCTACAGCGGCCGTTTTCGCTCAGAGAGGTATCTGAATAGTCGGCAGTTCGCTGACCATCTGAAATCACTACGTTTTCAACAATCGAACCAAAGCGAATCGCGTCCCAGATAACCGGTTCGTTTTTCTGACTCAGATCAATGGTCTTGGCGTAACAGCCACCTTCGATATTAAATACTGTGCCTTTGCCCCAGCCGTGCTCATCGTCGCCGATCAGATAGCGATCGGGGTCTGCTGAGAGGGTGGTTTTACCTGTGCCTGAGAGGCCGAAAAAGAGCGCTGTATCGCCGTCTTCACCGACATTCGCTGCGCAGTGCATAGACATAACTTGCTTTTCAGGAAGCAGGAAATTCTGCACTGAGAACATGGCTTTCTTCATTTCGCCTGCATAGCGCATACCGGCTAACAGAACTTTTCGCTGGGCAAAATTGATCAGCACTACGCCGTCGCTGTTAGTGCCGTCACGCTCGGGATCACAGACAAAATTGGCGGCATGGAGAATCTTCCACGGTGCTTTATTTGAGGGATTGTACTTGTCAGTGCGAATAAACATATTGCGCGCAAACAGACTGTGCCAGGCAGTTTCGGTGGTGACCTTTACCGGAATATAGTGCTCCGAGTCCTGACCCACATGTAGCTCAGAAACGAAACGTTCGCGGTCTGCGATATATTCGGAAACACGCTCCCAGAGAGCATCGAAGCGGGCTGCATCAAAGGGACGGTTGACCGAACCCCAGTCTATGGCGTCAGTCGAGCTGGGCTCGTCGACAATAAATCGATCGGCGGGAGATCTCCCGCTGCGGTGGCCAGTGGTGGCGACAAAGGCGCCAGTATCGGCAAGATGTCCCTCCCCGCGTTTAATGGCCATTTCAATAAGCTCGGTGGAGCCGGGGTCTCTGTGTACAGCAGCGTCGGTCATTCTCTTCCTCTCTTCCAAAGGGTGAACGATTTCAAGGTATGTCTTGCGATCTAAAAATTGGGCGCCAATTATGCCAGAAAACCACAGCAAATCTAAGTGCGATTAATGAATATCATTGGCGGTCAAAAATTAGTGTAGCAGAGGTTGTGGAGGGTCAAATAGTTGGTTTACGTCAGCTGCGGTAAAACGGTATTCCTGTGAGCAAAATTGGCAGTGAATCATGATAAGGCCCTGCTCTTCGCTTAGTTCCATGACTTCTTTTCGTCCCAGAGAGAGCAGTGCATTCTCGGTACGTTGGCGTGAACAGCTGCAGGAAAATTGCATTGATTTGGCATCAAATAGGAGTAATTCTTGCTCATGAAATAATCGATATAACTGGTCATTATGAGAGAGTCGCAGCTGTTCTTCGCCGGAGAGTGTTTCAAATAGTGTCGAAACGCGCTGCCAGTCCTCTTGGCTTTTCTCGAGATCGCCGGAGGAGGGCAGCTGTTGTATGAACAACCCTGTCGCAATTTCAGCGTTCGACGCCAGTTTGATTTTGGTCGGCAGCTGTTCAGATTGGTAAAAATAGAATTCGAGACAGCTGCTGAGATTATCTTCATCCAGAGGCACCACGCCTTGATAGCGCTCTTTGCCCTCTGGTTCAAGGGTAATGGCCAGTGTCGCTTTGCCGAGTAGTTCCGGCAGTGTGCTGAGGTCGCCCAGATTGTCGAAGTTCCCGCGCACTATGCCGCGCAGTTTATTGTCCTGGGAACATTCGGCCATTATGGTTGTTATCGGGCCATTGCCATTGGCTTGCACAGTAATCATGCCACTGTGTTTGAGGCTCGAACTCAATAGGCTTGCAGCGGCGAGGAATTCGCCAAATAAAAGTGCCACCTGTGGAGGGTATTTTTGCAGCGCCAAAAGATCCAGATAACTTGAAGATAGGGTGGTGATTTCACCACGGATATCCGTGCTCTCGAAGATAAAACGTTGAAGTGTGTCGTTGTCTTTAGTATTCATGGGCCGCATTGTACTGATATTTTCCAGCGGGCCTACTTTAATTGTTTAAAACTCGGGGCTTAATTACTTAAAAAACGGTGAATTTGGCGGCGCTGTTTTTTATTCGGTTTGCCTTCGCTGACCGACGAGCCATTGACCGCTTTGCGCAGTGCGCTGTCTTTTTCTCGCAGGGCGATGCTTTCTGCGGTTTCAGTGTAGAGCAATAGTGCTTCTGGTGCGCCACGGCGCTGCTCAGATAGGCCTATAACCTCTACAGTTTTGCTGTCAAAGCCCTGACGAATAGTTAAAACCGTGCCCAGTTCTAACTGCCGACTGGCCTTTGATTTATTGCCATCTATATGAACCTTGCCGCCTTCGATCGCTGACTTGGCCAACGATCGTGTTTTAAAGAAGCGCGCGGCCCAGAGCCATTTGTCGATGCGGACCTTGTCCATAGCTTAAGCCAACCCGTCGCTGGTCATAAGATGAGCAAAGGAATCGAGCATTGGGAATCTGGAGGGTTGGCGCCTAGCGGTCTGGCTGTCGGGCTGCTCTATGGACAGCAGGTGTGCAATGCCGAATTTTTCGGCAGAGTGCAGAACGGCTTCTGAATCGTCGATAAATAGGGTGCGCTGCGGGTCGAAGTTGATATTTGCCTGCAGCTGCTGCCAGAATCGCTGATCTTCTTTCGGCTGGCCATAGTCGTGAGAGGAGATAACCGAATCCAGGTGAGCTTCAATGCCGGTTATGGAAAACTTCAGCTCAACGCTGTCGCGATGAGCGTTGGTTACCAATACGCGCTGCTTGTTGTGAGTTCCGAGGGCTTCGAGGAATGAGCGGGCATAAGGGCGCTCGCCGATAAGGTGATCAATTTCCTGTTTCAGGGCAAGAATATCGAGGTCAAATTCTTCAGACCAGAAATCCGTGCAATACCAGTTTAGGGTTCCCTGAAAGTCTCTCATGCGCCTGGCGAGTTTCTCAGCGACCTGCTCCAAAGACATATTATGTTGCTCGGCATAACGCTTGGGCAGGTGCTGCAGCCAGAAAAAAGTATCGAAGTGCAGATCGAGCAAAGTGCCGTCCATATCCAAGAGTACAGTGTCAATGTTGCGCCAATCTAGCGTCATTATTATTTATCCAGCGATTGCATAGGGTTATTGGAGCTAAAAGAGATCATCCGGCAAGCTGTTAACAGCTCCGCCGGGCAGTGTTTCACTGCCGATCAATTCCGGTACATTTTCTGCTCTAAAATATTCAAAAATACCACTTTGATTTGGCGCCACACGGTTACCCGTTTTGGCATCTATTTTGACCATAACGATTCCGTCTGGCTGCGGCCGTTCTATATTGGGCTTGCCATCAAGTGCCTGGCGCGCAAAGTCGATCCAGATCGGCAGTGCGGCGGAGCCGCCGTATTCATTGCGCCCGATCTTGGAGTTGTTGTCGAAGCCGACCCAGGTGGTCACGGTCAGGTGTGGCGAGTAGCCTGAAAACCAGGCGTCTCTGGGCCCGTTGGTGGTGCCAGTCTTACCCGCCAAGTCAGTGCGTTTAAGCACTTTTGCTTTGACGCCAGTACCACGCAAAATAACATCTTTTAACATTGAGTCGATCAGGAAGGCGGTTTGTTTATTGACCACTCTATCGGCGCTGGGCTTGGCGTCGTCGGTTGGCCGTTGCTGAAGCGCGCGTTTAATCACTTCTAAGCTTTTGCGCTCTTCTTCGTCTATTGATGCACTGGTGAGACTGTTCAGCAGCTCTTCGAGTTGCAGGTCGACCTCGTTGATCGTGTCAGAGTAAGCGGTAGCGATCGTGTTAGTGTTAGTGGCGGATAAGTCATCCTCTAAGGCATCAGTCTCGCTCTCAGCTTTGTCACAGCTATGACACACGGACTTGGGTGTCGCCTGATAGATAATATTGCCGTCGCGGTCTATCACGGTGTCCAGCACATAGGGTGCAACACTGTAACCGCCGTTGGCGAGAATATTGTAGGCGCTGGCTACCTTGAGTGGTGTTAAAGCATGGCTGCCCAGTGCCAGGGATAGATCCAGAGGCATATCGCCGGTATCAAAACCGAATGCTTGCAGTCCCTCTAGAGTGCGATCAATACCCATGCGTCGCAGCAGCCTGATCGACACCATATTGCGAGAGCGGTAGAGCGCCTCGCGCAGGCGGGTCGGCCCGTAGAACTTGCCGCCGTCATTTTCCGGACGCCACATATCCTCTAGGTTTTTGTCGTTAAACACCACTGGCGCATCATTGATAATCGAGGCAGGTGTAAAACCACTGTTAAGGGCGGTGGCATAGATAAAGGGCTTGAAATTAGAGCCTGGCTGGCGCAGGGCCTGGGTGACTCGGTTAAAGCGGCTATGCCGAAAATCAAAACCGCCGACCAGTGTCCGGATTGCGCCGTCCTGGGGATTCAGCGCGACCAATGCAGCCTGTACTTCGGGCATCTGCGCCAGGGTGGGGGAGCCGTCGACTCGGCGGGTTATACGAATCAGATCGCCGCGGCTAAATAGGTCGACGGCACTGGTAATCGGTGCGCTGCGTGCATTGACCGTTTTATATAAGCGCAGGCCTTTAAGTCCATCGAGCCAGTTTAGCTCTTCAAGTTCTCCGTTGCGGTTGAGTACTGTGAGGCGATCTTCAGCCACATCGCTGACAATAACCGGCTCAAGCGGGCCAAAGGTGGTCGTCTTGCTGAGCAGTTCAGGCCACTCTTCTTCCGCCACTGCCCTCTGTTCCGGGCCGCGATAGCCGTGCCGTTGATCATAGGCGAGAATGCCACTTTGCAGCGCATCGACGCCCTGCTTTTGCATTTTTGAATCTATGGTTGTGATCGCAGAATAGCCTTCGGTATAAGCCATTAGGCCAAATTTACTGATTATTTGCTGGCGCACCATTTCGGCAATATAAGCGGCACTCAGTTCGGATATAGAGCCGTGATAAGAGGCTTGATCCGGTTCTGCTAACGCTGTTTGGTACTGTTCCTCGGTGATATTGTCTAGCAACAGCATTCGGCTGAGGATCCAGTTGCGGCGAATCAGCGCGCGCTCGGGATTGGCAATCGGGTTGTAGGACGAGGGAGCTTTTGGCAAACCTGCAATCATCGCGCTTTGCGCCAAACTCAGCTGGTTGAGTTTTTTACCGTAATAGACATTGGCTGCGGCACCAATGCCATAGGCTCTGTTGCCAAAGTAAATTTTATTGGTGTAGAGGGAGAGTATCTCCTGCTTGGTCAGGCCCTCTTCAATTTTGAAGGCCAGCAGTATCTCATTAAATTTTCGGGTAAATTCCTGGCGATTGCTGAGAAAGAAGTTGCGCGCCACCTGCATGGTGATGGTGCTGCCACCGCTGCGTATTGTGCCCGTGGTGATCAGTTCGCCTGCAGCTCTCAGCAGGCCGGTTACGGCGATTCCGCTATGCTCAAAGAAACCGTCATCCTCGGCAGCAAGGAACGCATCGATCATTGGTTGGGGGATTTCGTCGAATGATACCGGTGAGCGCTTTTTTTCGCCGAACTCGGCAATAACTTTCAAATCTTGTGAATAGATTCGCAGTGGAATTTGTAACTCGATCTCCTTTAGTTCCTCGACTGATGGCAGTTTTGGACTAAGGTAGAGGTACAAACAAGAGGCGACAACAAGAAACCCACCTGTTCCTAGGAGGGCTAGCAGGGCTAGAGGTTTAATCAGTCTTCGCATAACTATCGTTTAACCATGGTATGCACTATTGCTTAATAATTACATAGCAGTTGCTTAAATGGGCACACCAATTTCAGGCGCCGGCAGATTCAGGGTCTATTATAGAGTGTAGGGAATGTGAAGTGCATCATTTGCAAGGATACCTTCGGTTGTTACCGTGAGCCGCCACCTAGAATTGTGGCCAAGAGTAGCCTAAACAAAGGATTTATATAAGAAAATGGAATTTTTCGATTTTTTCACCAAGCCGTCCAAGCCAATGCTCGGAATGGATATCTCCTCCTCAGCGGTCAAGTTGATTGAGCTGAGCAAGACTGGTGACACCTTTAAAGTAGAGGCCTATCGGGTTCTTCCGCTGCCGCCCAATACCATCGTCGACAAAAATATAGCCGATCTTGACGCCCTGTCAGAGACTATCGCCGCCGTGGTTAAGCGCTCGGGCAGCAAGCTCACCGATATAGTGGCCGCAGTATCCTCCTCCTCGGTGATCACCAAAGAGATTGAATTACCCGCGGGTCTCACTGATTTGCAGATGGAAATGCAAATCGAAGTGGAAGCCGACCAGTACATCCCCTATCCAATGGAAGAAGTGGCTTTCGATTTTGATGTCTTAGGTGAAGCGGAAAACAACCCCGATTTAGTCAGAGTGCTTTTAGCAGCCTGCCGCCAAGAAAATGTTGAACATCGTCGTCAGGCCCTAGAGATGGCCGGTTTTAATCCAAAAGTCATAGATGTAGAAAGCTTTGCCGTGGAGCGGGCCTACAAATTAATTGAGGGTCAGCTGGACGAGGTCAGTGATCAGGTGGTTGCCATTGCTGACATAGGGGCAACCGTCTTTAGCTTTACGGTGCTGGTAGACGGCAAAATTATTTACAACAGAGAGCAGTCGTTCGGCGGCAAGCAACTCACCGAAGAAATCCAGCGGCGCTATGGACTCTCTTGGGAAGAAGCCGGAGAGGCAAAGCGTAAAGGCGGGCTGCCGGAAGATTACGCAACCGAAGTTTTGGCACCCTTTAAAGAGTCCCTAGTGCAACATATCACGCGCTCGCTGCAATTTTTTTATAGCTCGAGCCACTTTAATTATGTCGACCAACTGTTTTTGGCTGGAGGTGTCTCGGCCCTCGAAGGACTGGTCGATGAAGTAGAGCAAGTTATTGGTCTGCCGACGGCCGTGGCCAATCCCTTTGCCAATATGCAACTGCACAAGTCGATCAATCCGACTGCGCTGGCCAATGATGCGCCAGCCATGCTGCTCGCCGTGGGTCTGGCGATGAGGAGTTTTGAATAAATGACTAAGATTAATCTGCTGCCCTGGCGGGAAGAAGCGCGTGAACTCGAGCGCAAAGCATTTCTCAGCAAGTTGCTCGCCTCAGCTATCAGCGGTTTTGCGCTGGTCTTCCTATGGGTTTTATTGGCTCAGAATCAATTGGACAACCAAAGCTCACGCAACAGTTACCTGCAGTCAAATATTGCTGAGATGGATAAAAAAGTTGCTGAAATCAGCCAGCTAAAAGGCAAGAAGCAGGAAATGCTGTCGAGGATGAAGGTTATCCAGGATCTTCAGGGTAATCGCTCTGAAATTGTGAAGATATTTGATGAGTTGGTTCGCGCTGTGCCCAGCGGCACCTATTTGGATTCTTTAGAGCTTAATAACGCAACCTTTAAGGTATCCGGTTATTCCGAGTCCAATAACCGCATTTCTGCCCTTATGAGGAATTTAGATACCTCACATAAATATACCAATTCAAATCTGACCAAAGTGCAGCACGATGAAAGGTTGGGAGAGCAGGGCAGCGTTTTCGATTTGCAGGTCGAGGTTGAGAGCCCCGCTGCAGCGGTTCAAGAAAATACGATCCAGTAGGATTACTACAATAAAATTAATAGCAGGGATGTTATGTCATTTAAAGAGAGTCTAAGTGAACTTAAAGATATCGACTTTGCCGATCTGGATATTCAGCAGATTGGGGTTTGGCCCGCGGCATTAAAAACTATCCTGGTGGTATCAATCGTACTGGTGATTATTGGTTTGGGTTACTTTTTAAAGGTCAAAGAGATCAGTCTTTTAACTGAGACAGCTGCGGGGCAAGAGCGTGAGTTGTTGCAGGAGTATCAGAGCAAAGCTTTTTTGGCGGCCAATTTGGATGCTTATCGTCAACAGATGATTGAACTGGATGAAACCTTCGGCGCGCTGCTCAAGCAGCTGCCCAAAGACACTGAGGTGCCAGGGTTGTTGGAAGATATCACTGAGGTCGCCTATGGCAGTGGTCTGGTGATGACGTCGATCAATCTGCAGCCAGAAAAGATTTCAGAATTCTATGTTGAGTTGCCGATCAAAATCGATGTTATCGGCAGCTATCATGACTTTGGCTCCTTTGTTAGTGGTGTCGCGTCACTGCCGCGAATCGTCACCTTACACGATTACGTGATCAAGCAATCTGACGGCTCTCGTCTGAATATGCAGATCGATGCCAGAACTTATAGATATAAAGCGGAGGCAGAGCAATGAACAACCGTTTTATGGCAATCGCCTTAGCCTCTATGGTAAGCCTCGCAGGCTGTTCAAATGATCGCCAACACAGTGATCTGGATAAAAAAATGAGCGACGCCCGCACTCGCCCCCAGGGGGTTATTGAGCCGCTTCCCGTCTATCCGGCGGCAGAGCGGTTTAATTATTCCGCGCTGGCATTGCGCAGTCCTTTTGAGGCGCCAGCCATGATCACTGGAGACGAGAAAGTCTCTGGCAAGGCGGTGTCGGCGCCCGATCAATCGAGATCTAAAGAGCCCCTAGAGCTGATTAGTTACGCATCACTTTCTATGGTCGGAATCTTAGCCAAAGGTAATCAGACTTGGGCGCTTGTCGACGATGGTGGTGGCAAGGTTTATCGTGTTAAAGGTGGTAATTATATAGGTAGGAATTTTGGCTTAATCACTCTTATAAATCGCCGTGATATTGAGATTATGGAAACCGTTCCAGACGGTAAAGGCGGATGGATTAATCGGCCGCGCACAATGGCCATGGAAGAATGAGCAACTCGCTAGGGATACAAAAAATGATCAGTCGAATCAAACGCAACATCTATTTTTTATTGGCGCTATTGCCGGGACTTGCTGGTGCAGCAACTCAGGTAACAGATATCGAATTTGCCTCTCTGCAAGGGGATCAATTTGAGATCAAATTACAGTTTTCTGAGCAGCCGCCGCAAGCTAACGCTTATGAAATTGGCAATCCGGCACGCTTGGTTGTGGATTTTCCTGGAGTGGAAAGCAGTTTGCCGCAAAAAAAATATGCTTTGGGTTTCGAAAATGCCAGTGCGGCGGTGATTATCTCCGATGGCAGCCGGACGCGACTTATAGTCAATCTAAGTCAGTCCATACCCTTTGAAATAGACACAGAAAGTAACAGTGTCACTGTGCGCGCTGGAGCTGGAACTGGCGTATCGAGTCGAGCAGATTCAGCTGTGGCAATCGCAGCGGCGTCTCAAGTATCGAGTGCCCAAACATCCACTAGCTCTGAGAACTCTACAGTAAGCCAGTTTAAGCCCAATGGTTTAGCCGTAACCGATGTCGATTTTCGTCGCGGTGAAGATGGCTCCGGAAGCATTATTATTGGTCTCAGCCAGCCCTCAGTCAATGTGGATATTGATCGCAGTAACAATCAAATCCAACTGTCGTTTTATCAGACTGCCTTGCCCGATCAATTCGATAGGCGCCTAGATGTTGTTGATTTCGCCACGCCGGTTAAGCACGTTGATAGCAAACAGGAGGGCACCACCACAACGGTGACTATTGATGCTGCGGGTCAATATGATTATCTCGCCTATCAAGCCGATGGCCAGTATGTGGTTAATATCAAGCCGCTGACCGATGCAGAAGTTGAGGAACAAGCGAAAAAGTTTGCCTTTAATGGCGACAAAATGACGCTAGATTTTCAAGATATCGAGGTCCGCTCGGTACTGCAAATTATCGCCGAATTCACCTCGCTCAATCTGGTGGCCAGTGACACAGTCACGGGGAATATTACGCTTTGGTTGGACGATGTGCCCTGGGATCAGGCACTGGAGATTATTCTTAAAGCCAAGGGCTTGGATAAGCGCCAGGAAGGCAATGTATTGATGGTTGCCCCAGCGGCTGAAATTGCCGAGCAAGAGCGTCTTCAAGTAGAGGCTAATAAGCAGCTTCAGGAGTTGGCGCCACTGGAAACGACTTTCGTGCGGATTAAATATGCCGATGCAGCCGAAATCTTTGAACTCTTTACCGCTAGTCGCACCGACGAGGGCCAGTCCAGTAATGGAGGTCGCGATGGCAATGCCACTACCACGATTTTGTCCGAGCGCGGTAGTGCCATAGTCGATGAGCGCACTAACACCATTATTCTCACTGACACAGAAGATAAAATTAACGCGTTTAAACGTCTGATTGATGAAATTGATGTGCCGATTAAGCAGGTGTTAATTGAGGCGCGAATTGTGATTGCCAATACCGACTTTAAGAAAGAGCTCGGTGTCACTTGGGGTTTGGCTGGCATAGATAAATTGGCGGGTGGCACAGTTGGTAGTGCATTTGGTGATCGTACCCTCGGCTTTTCTGGACGCAGGTCTGGGCTGGCGCCGGGTGCCGGAGTAAAGGACAGCTTCACCTACTCGGCCGATGAGATAGAGACGGATGATGATGGTAATACCATCTACACAAAAAATTATGATTTTGGACTGGGCGACAGTCTGGCAGTGGATCTGGGTGTTGCCAATCCAACGGGTTCTTTCAGTTTGGGTTATCTCACCGATAATTTCCTGATTGATCTTGAGTTAAGCGCTCTGGAGTCCGACGGCTTTGGTGAAATTGTCTCCCAGCCAAAAGTTCTCACTGGCGACAAGCAGCAAGCGGTAATTAAGTCGGGAACCGAAATAGCCTACCAAAAGGCTACCTCGAGCGGTGCAACTAGCATAGAGTTCAAAGAGGCGGTGTTGCAGTTAGAGGTTACCCCTCAGATCACGCCGGACAACAGAATTATTATGGATTTGCTGGTTTCACAGGATTCAGTAGGTGCATTTACCCCCACAGGTGAGCCGTCAATCGATATCACTCAGATTGAGACTCAGGCATTGGTCGGCAACGGGCAAACACTGGTATTAGGGGGTATCTTTCAAACAGAAGAAGTTAATGGTACTGATAAAGTGCCATTTCTGGGTGATTTACCTTTTCTGGGCAAACTATTTCGAAATGACCTGCGCAATGTTGAAAAACGTGAAATACTGATTTTCATAACACCTAAAATAATCGATGATAATTTGCTGGATAGATGAAATCACAACATATTTTTCTCGTTGGCCCCATGGGGGCTGGCAAAACAACTATAGGCAAACACCTTGCAGGATTGATGGGTCTGTCCTTTATCGATATCGATTCCGAAATTGAGGCCCGTGCTGGCGCCGATATTCAGTGGATTTTTGATATGGAAGGGGAGGCCGGTTTTCGCGATCGCGAGAGCAAGGTGCTGGTTGATCTTGTGGCCGATAAGCAGCCGAAAGTGATAGCCACCGGCGGTGGAATTGTCCTCAGTGGTGATAATCGCGGGATCTTGCAGACTAGCGGTCTAGTGGTTTATCTATCCGCTACCTTCGAGCAGCTGGTCGAGCGCACCAAGCGCGACAAAACCAGACCATTGCTGCAGGTTGATGATCGTGAAGGGGTTATCAAGCAACTTATCGAAACCCGCAGTCCGCTCTACAGTCAAGTCGCCGACCTGGTGTTCCCTTCAGGGTCAACACAGCCCATGAAGCTGGCAAAAAAACTGGCTGAAGCCGTTTCGGCCCTATGATAAACTCTCAAGTCTAATTCCCGTCGCCACCCTGTGGCTGCACATTTACTAGCCTTCGTCAGAGTGATGCATGACCTCAAAATCGACACAACTTCAGGTTGCCTTAGGTGATCGTTCATACCCGATCTTTATTGGTTCCGGTGAAATTTGTAACTCTGATATCGCCAGCTACATCAACGGCAAAAAAGCCCTGATTGTCACCAATGAGACTATTGCTCCCCTCTATCTTGAGCTGCTTGAACGTCAACTGGTGGGCAAACAAGTCGACAGCGTGATTCTCGCCGATGGCGAACAGCACAAAAACCTCGAGACTCTCAATCTTATCTTCGATCAGCTAATCGGCGGTCATCACGATAGAAAGACCACTCTGATTGCCCTGGGTGGCGGCGTGGTAGGTGATATGACGGGTTTTGCTGCGGCCTGTTACCAGCGCGGTGTGCCATTTATTCAGATTCCCACCACACTGCTGGCTCAGGTTGATTCTTCTGTGGGTGGTAAGACTGCCGTCAACCATGCAATGGGTAAAAATATGATCGGCGCCTTCTATCAGCCGCAGGCGGTCATTATTGATACGGATACGCTATCGACGCTGCCTGATCGAGAATTTTATGCTGGCCTTGCTGAGGTTATAAAGTACGGTTTGATTGTTAATGCTGACTTTTTCCAGTGGTTAGAAAATAATGTCGATCTGTTATTAGAACGTGACAAGCAGGCGCTGGCTTATGCCATCGAGCTGTCATGTAAAAGTAAGGCGCAGATTGTTGCCGAAGACGAAACCGAGCAGGGCATCCGCGCTATTTTAAATTTAGGCCATACCTTTGGTCATGCCATTGAGACCTTTCAGCAGTATAAACACTGGATTCACGGTGAAGCGGTTGCTGCGGGAATGGTTATGGCTGCAGAACTATCGGTGATTAGCGGAGATCTTGCTGAGACCGATTTACAGCGAACTAAGGATCTTTTGCAGCGCTGTTCGCTGCCGGTGGCTCCTCCTGCAGAGATGAGTGCCGAAGATTTCACTCGGTTAATGCTCAGGGATAAGAAAGTCCTCGATGGGCAGCTGCGTCTGGTGCTGTTAAAGCGTCTCGGCGAAGCCTGTGTTACCGACCAGTTTTCAATTGTTCACCTCAATCAGCTGTTAAACAAAGCCTGCTCCGCCAGTTAAAAGACCCGCGTCGTATATTGTTCGACTTTTATGCCTCAATTAGGCTCTATTAGGCTCCATACCACTGTTTAGTGCGTACAAGAGAATTGTCGAATAGTTTGGCAATGTGTAGAATGCACCTCACTTTGTCTATTTAGCCTATCTGTGTTTCTCAAGGCTATTATCACTTTGCTCTTTAGTGCTGTTTTATTAGCGCATCCCGGCGCTGGTTTTGCGCTGCGTTAAGAGTTTAACTTGGAATTTTACTTAGAGTTTACTTATGGCTCAGAGCTTATGTCGGCTTGACGATTTTAAAGATAATTGCGGTTTTGGTTTAATTGCTCATATTAAGGGCAAGACAAGCCACAAATTGCTGTTGAATGCGATTCAGGCACTTACCTGTATGACCCACCGTGGCGGTGTTGCTGCCGACGGAAAAACCGGCGATGGCTGCGGCCTGTTGATGCAAAAGCCCGATAGCTTTCTGCGCACTGTGTTGCGCGATAGCCTGCAAATAGAGCTTCCTGAACTCTATGCGGTTGGCGCAGTAATGCTCAATACTGACGACCACCAGCGCAGTACAGCGAAAAATATTCTCGAACAAGAGCTTATTGCTCAGGGCCTGCAAATTCTCGCATGGCGCGAAGTACCCACGGATAATAATTGCTTGGGCCCGATTGCGATTAAATCGCTGCCGGCCTTTGAGCAGGTTTTTGTTGGTCCAGGTGAAATCACTGATGAAAAACGCTTTAGTGCACGTCTGTTTATGGGCCGTCGCAAAGCGGAGAAGCAGCTAACTGAAGATAGCAGTTTTCATATTGCCAGCCTTGGTACCAATGTTCTTAGTTATAAAGGGCTGATGATGCCCGTCGATCTGCCGGGATTCTATTTGGATCTGGCGGATGAGCGTCTGGAAACGGCGATCTGTGTCTTCCATCAACGCTTTTCCACTAACACCATGCCCCAGTGGCCGCTGGCCCAACCCTTTAGAATGTTGGCGCACAATGGTGAGATCAACACTATTATGGGCAACCGCAACTGGTCGGTTGCGCGGACGCCAAAATACCGCACTGATTTACTGCCCGATCTGGCTGAAGCCGCGCCACTGGTCAATCGCACTGGCTCAGATTCATCGAGCCTAGACAACATGCTCGAAATGCTGGTCACCGGTGGTATGGATCTGCACCTAGCCGTTCGAACCCTAGTTCCGCCAGCTTGGCAGAATGTTGAAGATCGTAACCCCGATCACCGCGCGCTCTACGACTATCTCTCCATGCACCAAGAACCCTGGGATGGTCCAGCAGGTCTGGTAATTACCGATGGCCGCTTTGCCGTTTGCACGCTGGATCGCAACGGTCTGCGCCCCTCACGCTATGTGATCACCAATGATGACGTGATTACCGTTGCCTCAGAGATAGGTGTCTACGACTACCGCAGCGAAGATGTGGTGGCCAAAGGTCGTCTTGGGCCCGGCGATATATTGTCTATTGATACCCAGGAAGGAAAAATCTTCTTCCGCGATGAGATTGAAGATCAGTTGGCCGCTCGCCACCCGTACAAAAAGTGGCTGAAAGAGGGACGCTATGCGATCCAGTCGAGTTTTGATCGGGATAGCATTGAAATTGAAGGCAAACTCAGTCGCGATCAAATTAAATGCTATATGAAGATGTTCCAGGTCTCCTTTGAAGAGCGAGATCAGGTGTTGCGACCCTTGGCAGAGGCTGGCCAAGAGGCTACCGGTTCTATGGGTGACGATATCCCAATGGCCGTGCTGTCGAAAAAGCAGCGCAATTTATTTGATTATTTCCGGCAGCAGTTTGCTCAGGTGACTAACCCGCCGATCGATCCACTGCGCGAAGCCATAGTCATGTCTCTGGGTGTGGAGTTGGGTCAGGAAGAGAGTATCTTTGCTGAGAACCCGTATTTGGGTGCGCGAATTGGACTGTCCAGTCCAGTGCTTTCGCCTCGCAAATACTATGCCCTAAAGCGCAATGAATTTGAGCAGTTTCCGGTCGCCAAATTTGCCCTTAACTACGATGCGACGGAAGAGAATCTGCAGCAAGCTATTCAACGCGTTTGCGGTGAAGTGGCCGCGGCGGTTCGCGACGGCGCGGTCGTCTGTATCCTGTCAGATCATAAGATCAGCCCTGAAAAACAGCCGATCCATATCTTGCTGGCGGTTGGCGCTGTGCACAACCACCTGATTGAACAGGGTCTGCGCACTGATGCCAATATAGTGGCCAGTACGGGTTATGCTCGAGATTCGCACCAAATTGCCGCCTTAATCGGTTGTGGTGCGTCGTTGGTCTATCCTTATCTCAGCTTCCATGTACTCTGCGATCTGATCAGTAGCGGCGAGCTATTAGTGGATGTGGATACCGCATTCAAACAGTACCGCAAAGGCATCAACAAAGGCCTGTTGAAAATACTCTCGAAAATGGGTATTTCCACTATCGCCTCCTATCGTGGTGCACTGTTATTTGAAGCAATCGGTCTCAGCAGCGAAGTAATTGATCTCTGCTTCCCCGGTCTTGTGAGTCGTCTTGAAGGTGCCACCTTTGAAGATATCGAAGTCGATCAGAGCGCCCTTAAAAAGCTGGCGTGGAAACTGCGCAAGCCAATCGAACCCGGCGGTCTGCTGAAATATGTTCACGGTCAGGAATACCACGCCTACAATCCAGATGTAGTCACGACGCTGCACCGAGCCGTTCAGAACGGTGATTACAAGGCCTATATTGAATATGCCGGCCTGGTGAATAACCGACCCGTTGCTACGCTGCGCGACTTACTGAAATTGAGTGATACTCGCACGCCTATAGATATTGAGTCGGTTGAGTCTGTGATGGATATCGTTAAGCGCTTTGACTCTGCTGGCATGTCCCTGGGAGCACTCTCGCCTGAGGCTCACGAGTCTCTGGCAGAAGCCATGAACACGCTTGGTGGGCGCTCTAACTCCGGTGAGGGCGGCGAAGATCCTGCGCGCTATGGCACCATTAAATCATCGAAAATCAAGCAGATTGCCTCCGGACGCTTTGGTGTGACACCGGCCTATCTCTCAAGTGCCGAAGTACTGCAGATTAAAGTTGCTCAGGGCGCTAAGCCTGGCGAAGGTGGTCAGTTGCCAGGCGGCAAGGTCAATGAGCTAATTGCTCGACTGCGCTTCTCGGTGCCGGGGGTGACTTTGATTTCGCCGCCGCCACATCATGATATTTATTCCATCGAAGATCTTGCCCAGTTAATTTTTGACTTAAAGCAGGTCAATCCCAGCGCTCTGGTCTCGGTGAAGCTGGTGTCACGTCCCGGTGTTGGCACTATTGCCGCCGGTGTGGCTAAAGCCTATGCCGACCTGATTACCATCTCTGGCTACGATGGCGGTACTGCTGCGAGCCCGTTGAGTTCGATTCGCTACGCTGGATCGCCCTGGGAATTAGGTCTGACTGAAACCCATCAAACCCTGCGTGCCAACGATTTGCGCAACAAGGTTAGATTGCAGACTGATGGTGGTCTGAAAACCGGTTTGGATGTAATTAAAGCCGCTATTCTGGGTGCCGAGAGCTTTGGCTTTGGTACCGGACCTATGGTTGCCCTGGGGTGCAAGTATCTGCGTATCTGTCACCTGAATAACTGCGCCACTGGCGTCGCCACTCAGGATGAGCGCCTGCGCAATGATCACTATCGCGGCACCGTTGCCATGGCGACCAACTTCTTTAAGTTTATTGCGATGGAAACTCGCGAGTGGCTAGCAGTCTTGGGTATCAGCTCTCTGGAGCAGTTGATCGGTCGTGTCGACCTGTTAGAGACTCTGCCCGGCGAGACCAGCAAACAACAGCATTTAGACCTGTCACCGCTGCTTGAAGTTCGACCCGAGTTAGATGGCAAGCCGCAGACCTGTTCAGAGCCGAAAAACAATCCCCTCGATAAGGGCTTGCTGGCAGAGAAAATGGTTGCCCAGGCACTGCCGTTTATTGAGAGTCAGAGTGGCGGCACATTCGACTTTACGGTGAATAACTGTGACCGATCCATCGGTGCTCGTTTGTCTGGTGAGATAGCCAAGCGCTATGGCAACAATGGCATGTCAGCCGCACCGATTCGATTGAACCTAAAGGGTGTTGCAGGACAGTCTCTGGGCGTCTGGAACGCCGGAGGCCTAGAGCTGTATCTGGAAGGCGACGCCAATGATTATGTGGGCAAAGGCATGGCTGGCGGCAGGATTGTATTGCGCCCGCCGAGCAACAGTACTTTTGTCACCAATGAGACACCGATTATGGGTAATACCTGCCTCTATGGCGCCACTGGTGGTCGTTTGTATGCTGCAGGCACGGTTGGCGAACGCTTCGCTGTACGCAACTCAGGCGCCACAGCTGTAGTCGAAGGTGCTGGCGATCACTGCTGTGAATATATGACCGGTGGCATAGTCACTGTACTGGGTGCCGCTGGTTACAATTTCGGTGCTGGTATGACGGGTGGTTTTGCCTATGTTCTCGATATAGAGCGTGAATTTGTCGATCGCTACAACATGGAGCTGGTCGACATTCAGCGCATTACGGCTGAGGCCACGGAATCTCACCGAGTGTTCCTCAAACATATGATCCGCGAGCATGTCAGAGAGACTGGCAGCGCCTGGGGACAAGAGCTTATTAGCAATTTTTCTGATTACGCATCGAAGTTTTGGTTGGTTAAGCCAAAAGCGGCAACCCTCAACAGCCTTCTAGCTCAGGCCCATGACAACCCGCAATAGCGTTGATTAGAGAATAGAGACAAAACTTATGATACCAAGATTAGATAACCAATTTCAGTTTCTCGACATTAAACGTGTCGACCCGCCAAAGCGTGATATGAAGCGCCGCGTCGGTGAGTTTGTTGAAATTTATGATCCGTTCACTGCCGAGGGTGCTGCCGACCAAGCCCACCGTTGCCTGTCTTGTGGCAACCCGTATTGCGAGTGGAAATGTCCGGTTCACAACTATATCCCCAACTGGTTACAGCTGGTTTCGGAAGGCAATGTGATTGAAGCTGCCGAGCTCTGTCATCAGACTAATTCACTGCCAGAAGTTTGTGGCCGTGTGTGCCCACAGGATCGCCTCTGTGAAGGCGACTGTACCCTGAATGACGGGTTTGGCGCTGTGACTATTGGCTCGGTGGAAAAATATATTACAGATACCGCCTTTGCCATGGGCTGGCGTCCTGATATGTCGGACGTTGTTTGGACTGATAAAAAAGTCGCCGTAATCGGCGCTGGACCTGCAGGTATTAGCTGCGCGGATATTTTGATTCGCAATGGCGTCAAACCAGTAGTCTTTGATCGCTACCCAGAAATTGGCGGACTACTAACCTTTGGTATTCCCGAATTTAAGTTGGAGAAATCGGTTATCCGCACCCGCCGCGAGATTCTCGAAGGCATGGGTGTTGAGTTCCGCTTAAATATCGAAATCGGCAAAGATATTATGGTCGATGAGCTGCTCAGCGAATACGATGCTGTGTTTATGGGCATGGGCACCTACACCACCATGAAGGGTGGATTCCCCGGTGAAGACCTCGGGGGCGTCCATGAGGCACTTTCATTCCTAGTCTCCAACGTCAATCGCAATCTCGGCTTTGAGAAATCCAAGGATGACTTTATCGACCTAAAGGGCAAGCGTGTAGTGGTTCTCGGTGGTGGTGATACGGCGATGGACTGCAATCGCACCTCGATCCGTCAGGGCGCTACCAGCGTTACCTGTGCCTACCGTCGCGATGAAGAAAATATGCCCGGCTCGCGCAAGGAAGTGAAAAATGCGCGGGAAGAAGGTGTGGTATTTAAATTCAATATGCAGCCAGTGGAACTAATGGCCGATGCGCAGGGCCGTGTCGAAGGCGTTAAAGTAGTCTCCACGTCATTAGGCGCTCCCGATCAAAATGGTCGTCGCCGACCTGAAGTGATCCCCGGCAGTGACGAAATTTTACCCGCCGATGCGGTGCTGGTTGCCTTTGGTTTTAAGCCAAGTCCGCCTGAGTGGCTCACTGGTATTACAGTGGATACCTCCGATTGGGGCGCAGTTTTGGCCGCAGAAGAGCAGACATTCCCATTTCAGACCACCAACCCGAAAATATTTGCCGGTGGTGATATGGTGCGTGGCTCTGACTTGGTTGTCACCGCAGTCTGGGAAGGCCGTGAGGCTGCGAAAGGGATTTTGGATTATCTCGACGTTTAATCCACTGCATCGACTAGTCTTGAAAATATTGAGCCCAACTTTATTACTCTGGAAATTGAATGTCTGAATTAAAAAATGATCGTTTCTTAAAGGCGCTGATGCGCCAGCCTGTTGACCGCACACCGGTGTGGATGATGCGTCAAGCAGGCCGCTACCTGCCCGAGTACCGCGCAGTAAGAGCTCAGGCCGGCGACTTTATGAGTCTGTGTAAGAATACTGAACTTGCCTGTGAAGTGACGCTCCAGCCGCTAGAACGCTACGAGATGGATGCGGCAATTTTGTTCTCAGATATTTTAACCATTCCCGATGCTATGGGGCTGGGACTCTATTTTGAAACTGGAGAGGGCCCCAAGTTTCGCAAGCCAGTCAGAACTGAGGCCGATATCGAGCGCCTTGAAGTGATTAACACCGCTAGCGATCTGAGCTATGTTACTGACGCGGTCAGCATGATTCGTCGCGAGCTTAATGGTCGCGTCCCGCTGATCGGTTTTTCCGGCAGCCCTTGGACACTGGCGACCTACATGATTGAAGGGCAGAGCAGCCGCGACTTTGCTCGTGCCAAAACCATGCTCTATACCCAGCCTGAATTAATGCATCAACTGCTGGAAAAATTATCTCTGTCGGTAATTGATTATCTAAATGCCCAGATCCGTGCTGGTGCTCAGGTAGTACAGATATTTGACACCTGGGGTGGCGCACTAAGTCACGCCGCTTACGCAGAATTCTCTCTCGCCTATATGCAGAAAATTGTCGATGGATTAATTAGCCATCACGATGGTCGCGATGTGCCTGTTATCCTATTCACCAAGGGTGGCGGCCTATGGCTTGAGAAGATGGCCGACACTGGTTGTCACGCTTTGGGTCTTGATTGGAGTACTGATATTGCTGCGGCCAAGGGCCGAGTTGGCGATAGAGTGGCGCTGCAAGGCAATATGGATCCGGCTGTTTTGAGAGCTGATCCTGCAGTAATCGAATCCCAGGTCGAAGCTATTCTCAAAGGGTTTGGCGATGGTCCTGGGCATATTTTCAACCTCGGTCATGGCATTACGCCGGATATAAACCCCGACCATGTGAAAGTATTTGTTGATGCTGTTCACAAGTTTTCTGAAAAGTACTGATTTACTCTAGCTCTTCTTAGTCTATATTTACTAAAACCCTACCGGCGCACGCTTTTACTCTGGTGAAAGCGTTAGATTTCAAGGTAGTTTGCTTTTGTATTAATAGCGCTGGGAGAGATTTAAAAACGGTATGTCACTGCAGCAACTTAAAGTCTTTATTCATGAGCTTGAAGTGGGAATGTTTGTTTCCGCTCTCGACAAGCCATGGGCAGAGACGCCATTTCCGATACAGGGCTTTTTGATTAAGAGCGCGGCTGACGCGTCTCGCGTCAAAGCCTATTGTGACTACGTCTATATAGATATCGCCAAAGGCATATCACCCCTAGATATAAAAAATCCAGCTGCCGGCAGCCGCCAATTCAACAATGACCTGCGCAACAAAGCTCAGGATATCAATCCGATTGTTCGCGGTTTGATGGATAACCGTCAGTTCGCCGCGCCGCGTAGCTTTGTGATCAAACCTGATATCTATAAAAAAACGGTGGAGCTCTCCAAAGAGATGCCTGCCGCCCGAAGAGTGATGAATAATTTGGTCGGTTGCCTCAGTGTTGCGACTCGCCAAATTAGTAAAGGTGGGCAGTTCAATTTGCGCCAATTACAGCAGTCAGTCGATGATATGGTCGACAGTGTAGTGCGCTGTCCCGATGCCTTCACCTGGCTTTTACAGTTGCGTGCCAAGGATCGACATACCCATGATCACAGTATTCGTTCAGGCCTCTGGGCGACTCAGTTTGCACGCCATATTGGTCTTGAATTAGATCAGCTTAAAGACCTCTGTCTCGCTGCTCTGTTAAAAGATGTAGGCAAGGCCGGCATGGATCGAACACTGTTGCGCAAGCCCGATCGTAACGATGCGGAAGAGGCAGAATACCGCGGCTTTGTCAGCGCCACTTTAGACAAGTTAAAGCAATCAGATTTTGATAACCGGCGGGTTATGAATATTATTAAATTCCACTGTGAACGTTTCGATGGCAGTGGGTTCCCCAAGGGCTGCAGCGGTCAGCGCATTCCCTTTTTGGCCGCGGTTGTAGGCATAGCCTCCGAGTTTGATCGCCTGTGTAATCCCCGCGAAGTCTCAGCGGTACTGACTCCCTCAAAAGCGACAGGCAGGCTCTACGAGCTTCGCGGCCATGCCTTTGCCGAGGACCTGGTGATTGAGTTTATCCAGTCTGTGGGACTCTATCCCGCTGGGACAGTGGTTGAATTAACCACAGGTGATAAGGGTATGGTGATCGAACAAAATCCCAAGTCGAGACTGTCACCGAGGCTAGCGGTCTTTGATTCGGTTGATGGCAAAGCGAAAGCTGATAACTATATTTTTGTCGACCTTAAAAATGAAGATAAAGCCCGCGCTCAGCTGCAAAAGTTTGGCACCCGCCGAGCCTATGATATTGCCAAGTTAGCGATTGTGAAAGATATTGACTCGGAGAGTCTAGGCGTCGATGAGAAAATGCTTAATCTACTGATAACCAAGCCTTTTTCAATGTCTGCGAGTTCTGGATTACTGGCAAAAAACCAGCGCCAATCAGATCCTAACAATGGCTTTTTTGCCGCCTTAAAGCAGCGGCTGATCGGTTAGCTGCAGGATTGTGTCCCTATTTAAGGCTGGCGATCTTCTCACCCATCTGTACAGCTGCCTGAGGAATAAACCAGTCTTGCCAGTCAATTTGGTCCTTTTGAAACAGCAAAATAACCGTTGAACCAAACTTAAAGCGCCCAATCTCGTCGCCCTTATCAAAGCTTAGGTCACGGCCAGAAAAATCTGTATTGCGCACTGCACCGCGCCCAGGGGTTTCAAATCCGCCCCAGACCGTTTCAATTCCGGCAACCAACATGGCACCGACAAATACCAGCGCAAATTGCCCGAGCTCTGAATCAAACTGACAGACTAAGCGCTCGTTGCGGGCAAATAGGCCCGGAAGCCCCTGAGCCGTTTGATCATTGACCGAAAAAAGATCGCCTGGAATATAGCGTGTACTCATCAATGTACCGGCAATCGGCATATGCACTCGGTGGTAATCCTTGGGTGACAGATAGATTGTCGTGAAGGCGCCATCTTTATAGAGCTTGGCCTCCTTTGCGTCACCGAGCAGGCGACTGGCGGAGTAATCACTGCCCTTTGCCTGAATAATCCGCTGCTGAGTAATAGGGCCGGCCTGACTGACTACACCATCGGCGGGCGAGACTAGAGAGCCCGAATCCTGATCCAGAGGACGCGCGCCATCTTTTAAAGCGCGAGTAAAAAAGCTATTAAAGTTCTCGTAATCATTCAGGTCGCTGCTAGCGGCTTCACTGATATTGATATCGAAAGCGGCAATAGCGCGCTTGATCAGCAGGTTTTTTAGCCAGGGCATCTTTGATTCAGCCGCTCTAGCAATCAGTCTTGAGAGGGCGTGTTTTGGAAGTAGTCGCTGCAGAGCAACAAATAATTCTGCTTGGTGATTCATAGTCTCAAACTCTTATGGGTCTATTTAATAGCTCTATTGTAGGGGCTCTATTTAAAGGCTCTATTTAATCAGTCTAGCTGGCTAAGTTTTATCCGCGTTCTATGGGCGTGTAGTCGAGACTGCCCCATTCGGCCCATGAGCCATCGTAAGCGCTAATATTTTTATAATCCAAAATACGTGCCACCATATAAGTAAAACCGGAGCGATGGTGACTCTGACAGTGGGTTGTCACAGACTTGTCTCTACCCAAACCGGCAGTGTCGAGAATCGCTTGGGCGTCAGCGTGAATACGTAAGTTGCGCTGTTGATCGATCAGGTCCGTCCACTCAATATTAACCGCGCCAGGAATATGTCCGCCACGGGCGGAGCGCCGCATATCGCCGCTATACTCGCCGGGACTGCGTGCATCCCACACTGCAAAATCAGCCTTATCCAGTTGGCTGATAATTTTGTCTGCGCTGATTAATACTTCTGGGTTGCTGATACTGACCGATGTGTCAGATGGTACTGGCTGGTTAGCCTGACTCTCAGTGACAAAGCCTTCTTTTATCCAGGCGATAATACCGCCATTCAGGTAAGACCAGTTTTCATAGCCGAGCAGATCCAGCGTCCAGGCAAAGCGTCCAGCCCAGCCGCCACCTTCATCGTCATAGATCACTACATGACTATCAGCACTGATACCCAGGTAACGGATAATACTTTCGAGCTGTTCGATTGTGGGCAACTTTCCGGGGTACGGCGCAGTGCCGGCCATCAAGGATACGGGCTGCAGATGCACGGCACCGGGAACATGTTTCTGGCGGTAGAGAGCGTCGCTACAGAGATCAACGATTATAAGGCTTTGGTTGTTTTGGCCTGAGCCGAGCATGGATTCTAAGAGCGCCGGCTCCAGCAGGCGTGGAATATCAGCAGCCATTAGTCTTCATCCTGACTGGCAAGAATATTGCGATAATTCAGCAATCTGATCGGCAGAATTTTACCCTCTTCGGCTGCCGCAAGCAGAGCACAGCCCAGCTCAACCGAATGTTTACAGTCTCTGAATTTGCAGTACCCGAGAAAGGGTCTGAATTCGATAAAGCCATCGATAATCTGTTGGTCACTTAAATTGGTGACAGCAAATTCACGAATTCCTGGGGAGTCAATAAGGTGGCCACCATTTTCAAGATGAAATAGCCGCGATGCAGTGGTGGTATGTTGGCCTTTGTCTTTGCCGGCGGAGAGTTCGCCAACCAAGATATTGGCATCTGGTTGCAGCTCATTGATCAGCGACGATTTACCCACTCCAGACTGGCCAACAAACACCGAGGTGTGTGCCGCCATATAGTTTTTCAATTCCTCAAGCCCCTCACCAGTGGTCGCGGAGACGCAAAGCACCTCATAGCCCACGGTTCTATAATCCTTTAACAGCTGCTCAACCTTTGGGAAATCGCTGTCGCTGAGCATATCGAATTTGTTGATGATCAATACAGGCTGAATTCCCTGAGCTTCAGAGGCAATCAGGTAGCGGTCGATCAGGTTGCTATAGGGTGTCGGCTTGGCCGCAAACACAATCGCAATACGGTCCACATTGGCCGCTACTGGCCGCAGCTTGCCATAGGGGTCTGGACGCAGCAGCTCTGAATCCCGAGGCTCTCGGGCTACCACCACACCAACCGGCTCGGCATAGCGCCAGACCACGCGGTCGCCTGTGACTAGAGGTTCGAGGTTGGTGCGCAGATGACAGCGATAAATATTGCCCTTAAAGCGATCTTCCAAGCCTTCGATATCTACTTGAGCGCCAAAGTTGGTAATCACCGTACCCAGTATTTCAGGACCCAATTGAGTCAGGTTTTCAAGCTGCTCTTCGGATACGGATTTTTTCGTAATAGCCCGCGCTCGGCGTCGCTCCTGAATCGTTTGAATACGACCTTTTTGCTGCTTACTGAGATTGCGTTTGGCCATTAATGCTCTCGCGGATTTGGGTTGTGCGCCATGTCTGGCGTTATCGGCTGCAAGGATATAGCATATCCGCCTCGAGGAACATTTTGCTAACCCCACTTGGAAGATTTAGATGACCGCTACAACCGCCAATGCCAACACTAACTCGATGAATTTAATCTGGATTGATCTGGAAATGACTGGATTGAGTCCCGAACGCGACCGGATTATCGAAATCGCAACAGTGGTCACCGACAAAGACCTCAATGTTCTCGCCGAGGGGCCGATGATCGCAGTGCATCAGTCAGATGAGTTACTCGACGGTATGGATGAGTGGAACACGCGCCAGCACGGTGGTTCAGGTCTCACCGAGCGGGTGCGCCAGAGTGTGGTGACTGAAGCTGAGGCGGAGATCGCCACTATTGAATTTTTGCGTCAGTGGGTCCCAGCGGGCAGCTCACCCATGTGCGGCAACTCGATCTGTCAGGATCGACGCTTTTTAGCCAATTATATGACTGACCTGCAGCGTTTTTTTCACTACCGCAATCTCGATGTCAGTACGCTCAAGGAATTGGTGCAGCGCTGGAAGCCGGAATTGGCTAATGGCTTTAAAAAGCGTGGCAGTCATTTGGCGATGGATGATATTTATGATTCGATCCGCGAGCTGGAATATTATCGCGAAGTCTTTATTACACTTTAAAAATCTTTACGCCGTTATCGCTGTTCTGCTGCTCTAGCGCCCAGAGAACATGCTCACGGACCAGGGCAGAGGGATCGTCGACCCGCTTATTGAGAGCATCGATAATCCGCTGAGACGCAGGCGCATTACCCAACCCCACCGAGAGATTGCGCAGCCAGCGCTGATAGCCAATACGACGAATAGGTGAACCTTCGGTGTTGTTCAAAAACTCTTCTTCAGTCCATTCAAACAGCGTGACCAAATCCGAGTTATCGAGATTGTGCCGGGGGGAAAAGTCTATTTCGTTGGTTTTCGAAGAATAGCGATTCCAGGGGCAGATAATCTGGCAGTCATCGCAGCCAAATACCCGATTGCCCATCAGCGGCCGCAGCTCTTCAGGAATTGGCTCTTGGCTCTCGATGGTTAGATAGGAGATACATCTCCGCGCATCGAGCACATAGGGTTCGGGAAAGGCGTTGGTAGGGCAGACTTTTAAACAGGCGCGACAGTTGCCGCACTTATTGGTTTGCTCGCTGATATCAACTGGCAATTCCACGGAAATATAAATTTCCCCAAGGAAAAACCAGGAGCCGGCTTTGTCGTTAAGCAGCAGGGTATTTTTGCCGATCCAGCCGAGTCCAGCCTGTTCGGCGATGGGTTTTTCCATCACCGGGGCGCTGTCCACAAAGGGGCGCTGGGTTAATTGCAGATGATTGAGCCCGAGGAAATCTATCTCAGCTTCGATTTTTTTGCCTAACTTAGCCAGGCGTTTGCGGATCAGTTTGTGGTAGTCACGACCTAGCGCATACCTTGATATATAAGCTTTATTGTCGTCTTTCAATACTGCGATCATATTACTGTCGGCGAGATAATCCATACGCACTGAGATCACCCGCAGGGTATTTTCTACAAGCTGGTCTGGGGTATAACGCTTTTCGCCGTGCTCCCCCATCCATTGCATGGATCCCTGGTAACCCTTATCCAACCAGTCGAGAAGATTCTTTGATGCCGAACTGAGATCCGGTTGAGAAATAGCCACCTGCTGAAAACCGAGTTCCGAGCCCCAGGCTTTAACTTTTTTCGCGAGATCGTTGAGCTTATCGGTTTCGGGCATGGCTTCAGGGCTAATCTGTCATATAATCGCCCCAATCTTACTGGGAACTCGTGGTTATGTCGCACATTGTTATTCAAGACGCCTTATACAGGGCCGAATCTGTCCAAAAACTGGACCAGCTAGCTATTCAACAGCTTGACCATCAGGGTATTACCCTAATGAAACGTGCCGGTCGAGCGGCCTTTAATGAACTGCTTGAAGCCTTTGGCAAACCTTCACTGATCACCGTATTTTGCGGTTCCGGAAATAATGCCGGTGACGGCTATATAGTGGCCACACTGGCCGCCGAGAAAAGCCTCGCTGTGCGAGTGGTCGAGTTATCGGCCCCAGCCAAGCTATCAGCCGATGCTGCTGTAGCGCGAGATTATGCGGTTAACGCGGGGGTCATTTTTGCGCCTTTTAGCGAGACTATAGATCTGTCTGAAGGGGTTGTGGTTGACGCACTGTTGGGCATAGGCGCCGCTGGCCCAATGCGCGAGCCCTATGGCGCAGCTATCGAGATGATTAATCAGGCCGCTTTGCCGGTATTGGCCATCGATCTGCCCTCAGGGCTTTACGCCGATTCCGGTGCTGCTGCAGAACCCGCTATTAGTGCCGATGTCACCGTGACATTTATTGCCGCCAAGCAGGGTATGTTTACTGGTCGCGGTCCGGCTCTCTGTGGTGAAGTTATTTACCACTCCCTAGATGTCGACGAAGAGATCTTTCAGCAGGTTGCGCCTTCAGCACAGCTGATGGATCTCAATGAGCTGATTGAAAATTTGCCCACAAGAGATGTGGATGCCTATAAAAATCAGTTTGGTCACAGCATGGTTATCGGCGGTGATTACAGCTTTGGTGGCGCTGCGATGATGGCGGCGGAAGCCGCCTTGCGCACAGGCTCTGGATTGGTCAGCATGGCAACTCGTCCAGCCCATGTTGCTGGAGCGCTGGCACGTCAGCCGGAAGTCATGGTCAGTGGCGTTGTCTCGGGTCAGGAATTGGAACCGCTGTTGGACAAGCCGACCGTATTAATTGTCGGTCCCGGTCTGGGTCGGTCGCCTTGGTCCGAACAGATGTTGCAGAAAGCCGTGGCTACGGGTTTGCCCATGGTCGTCGATGCCGATGCCTTAAATATTATTGCCGAGGGTCGCGTTGTGCCTAAGCCGGATGGCGGTCGCTGGGTTATGACGCCACATCCAGCTGAAGCTGCAAGACTCTTAAATACTAGTGTCGCTGAGGTGCAGGCAGATCGCTTCGCCGCGGTGCGCCAGATCCAAGAAAAATACAATGCTGTGGTTTTGTTGAAAGGTGCAGGCAGTTTGATCGCCGCGCCCGGTGATCCAGTGATTGCAGTTTGTCCCTATGGTAATCCGGGTATGGCCACTGGCGGTATGGGTGATGTGCTCTCGGGTATTATCGGCGGGCTATTAGCCCAGGGCCTCGAACCTCAACTGGCTGCGCAGCTGGGTTGTTGCCTGCACTCGGCAGCAGCTGACATGGCCGTGGAAGAACAGGGCATGCGCGGACTGACCGCAACAGACCTATTGGGTTATCTACGCAAGCTATTAAATGGCGAGCTGATATAAAAAGAGCATAAAAAGACTATAAAAAAGACTATAAGAACATGAGAGCATAGCCCAGTGACTGAGAGACAAACTCAATCCTTAACGCTAGAACTGATCAACGAAACGGCGATGCTGCAGTTTGGTAATCGCATTGCTGTGGCGATTAGCCGTGGGTTTGAATACGCTCTCGACAATAATCCTTTGGTGAAGGTTGCAGAGCCAGCACTCTTGATTGCCTTGCAAGGCGACCTAGGTGCCGGCAAGACAACCCTCAGTCGCGGTCTGTTAATCGGTCTGGGTCATGTTGGCGCAGTGAAAAGTCCGACCTATACTCTGGTGGAGCCTTATGATTTGGCGATGGGTCAGGTTTGCCACTTCGACTTCTATCGACTGCAGGACCCAGAAGAGCTTGAATATATGGGTTTTCGAGATTATCTGGTGGAGTCGCGGCTGTGCTTGATAGAATGGCCAGAACGCGGCGTCGGCTTCTTGCCGGAAGCCGATATTTTGATCGAGATTGTGCAGCTCGACGAGGGTCGCAAAGTGACCCTGAGTGGACAGTCAGAACAGGCTAAAAAAATAATTTCTCAGCTCGATAGAGAAAAAAATGGGGTTAACAGTGCAGATTAAAGTAACCGCACTATTCAAAAACACCGCTCTGGCAGGCTGTTTCATGGCTTGCCTAACAGCGCTCTGGATCAGCCCCAGCTATGGCGCTGATGTAGACAGCGTAAGACTTTGGCGCGCTCCGGATAACACTCGCCTAGTGCTGGATCTCAGCGGCCCTGTCGAGCACAATGTTTTTACCCTGGATAAGCCTAATCGTCTGGTTATCGATATTAAAAATAGCACGCTTAACACCAGCTTCGATGATCTCGACGTCGCCTCCACACCGATTGACGAAATGCGATCAGGTTTGCGTGGCAGTGCCGATCTGCGGTTGGTGTTCGATCTCAAAGAGCCAGTGACGGTAAAAAGCTTCACCCTAAAAGCCTATGGGCAGTACGGTGATCGATTGGTTGTCGATATCTACGACAAAAAACTGCGCACCACCCAGTCGGTTAGCAAAGTTGTGCCAGTGGATAATCGTCGAATTGTTATCGCTATCGATGCCGGTCATGGAGGTGAAGATCCGGGTGCCTTGGGTCCAAAAAAAGTTCGCGAAAAAGTGGTTGCTCTGCAGATTGCCAAGCGCCTCGAGCGGCTGTTTGACAATGACGCCCATTTCACCGGCGAGTTAGTGCGGACCGGTGACTATTACCTGGCCCATCGCAAACGTACGGCCATAGCCCATGATAAGCGTGCGGATTTCTTTCTCTCGATTCACGCTGACGCCTTCACCAACCCCCAAGCCAATGGGGCATCGGTCTATGCGCTCTCAACGCGGGGCGCAACCAGTGAAGCGGCACGCTATTTGGCGGGTAAGGAAAACCGTGCTGATCTGATCGGCGGTGCTGGCTATCTGAGTCTCGATGACAAAGACGATGCTCTGGCTGAAGTGTTACTTGATCTGTCGATGACGGCGACCCTGAGCAGCAGTTTAGACGCTGGTGACTATGTGCTCCAAAATATGGGCGGTGTTGCACGGCTACATAAAAAGAAGGTCGAGCAGGCAGGGTTTTTGGTGCTTAAATCACCGGATATTCCCTCGTTACTTATTGAAACAGGGTTTATCTCTAATCCCACTGAGGCCAGCCGTCTCAGCAACGGCAACTACCAACAGAGAATGGCGCAAGCCATATACACTGGTCTGGTAGGTTATTTTACTGATCATCCGCCCTCTGGCACGGCTATTGCGGCGGCTAATAGCAGCAGGGCGCGCAGCCATGTAATCGCTCGCGGCGATACATTGTCCGGTATAGCGCAGCGTTACAACGTCTCGGTGAAGCGCCTATTAAGCTATAATCAAATGCGTTCCAGCACCATTAAAGTTGGTCAGAAAATAATGATTCCCGCCGGATAATGTCCGCGAAACTAGCCACAGATTAAACTAAGATTCCATTTTTAACACGCCGATAAAAGGCCACCGCTTATGTCCATCATTAAAATTCTCAGCCCGCAGCTAGCCAATCAGATTGCGGCCGGTGAGGTGGTGGAGCGTCCGGCCTCCGTATTAAAAGAGTTAGTTGAGAATAGCCTCGATGCGGGTGCCCAGAGCATCGAGATCGATATTGAGCAGGGCGGGGTTAAATTAATCCGTATTCGCGATGACGGCGGCGGCATTGGCCACGACGATCTGGCGCTGGCACTGAGTCGCCATGCAACCAGCAAAATTGATGATCTCGAAGATCTTGAAGCGGTTGCCACCTTGGGTTTTCGCGGCGAGGCACTGGCCAGTATTGCCTCGGTGTCACGGCTTAGTTTGACCTCTAATAATGGTGGAGGCAGTGCTTGGCGAGCTGTATCGGAAGGTCGCGATATGCAGGTCGAAGTGACTCCCGCTTCCCATCCTCAAGGCACTAGCGTCGAAGTGCGCGACCTGTTTTTCAATACTCCGGCGCGACGTAAATTTCTGCGCACCGAAAAAACCGAATATAACCGCATCGATGACAGTATTAAAAAGCTTGCCCTGAGTCGCTTTGATGTGGCCTTTAATCTACGCCACAATCAGCGTGCCCAAATCAGCTTGCGCCCCGCCAAGACCCAACTGGAGCAGGAAAAGCGAGTTGCCGATATCTGCGGCACCACCTTTATGGAGCAGGCGCTGTATGTGGATAATACTCGTCCCGGTCTGCGCCTGTGGGGCTGGATTGGTCTGCCGACCTTTTCTCGCAGCCAAGCGGATCTGCAACACTTTTTTGTCAATGGACGCTGTATCCGCGACAAGGTGGTGTCCCACGCAGTGCGTCAGGCCTATCAGGATGTGCTCTATCACGGCCGTCATCCAGCCTTTGTACTGTTTCTTGAAATCACCCCAGCGGATGTGGATGTCAATGTGCACCCGACTAAACACGAGGTGCGTTTTCGCGAAAGTGGCTCGATTCACAGCTTTATCTCCAGTACCTTGAAGAAGGCCCTGGCCGAAGACCGGCCACAGGACCACCTGCAGTCAAATAGTCCTGGTGAGCTCACTGAAGGTGGCGAACAATTTTCTGGTATGGTCAATCAGCCCTCTCCCAATTGGCAGGCGGCACCGCAATCGCAACCAGCGATGCAGTTTTCCTCACGACCCCCTTCTGGCGGCTCATCTGGCGCCATGTCCGGTTCTGCTGGATCCATGCAAAACTATCAGAGTCTCTATTCTACAAGCGGGATCAATCTCCCTGAATCAGCTAATCCACTGGGCGATCAGCAGGATATTCCGCCGCTGGGTTATGCCATTGCCCAGTTAAAAGGTATCTACATTCTCGCCGAGAACCGCGAGGGCTTAATTATTGTCGACATGCACGCCGCTCATGAGCGCATTACCTACGAGCGCATGAAAGGGGCATTCGATGATCAGGGGTTAATTTCTCAGCCCCTGTTAGTGCCAGAAAGTCTCGCCGTTAGTCAGCGCGAAGCCGATGCTGCCGAGCAGCATAATGAAGTCTTTGCCAAGCTGGGTTTTGTTGTTGAGCGAGCCGCAGCGGAGAGCGTCATCGTCAGAGAGATTCCCGCGATACTGCGCGGCTCAGAAGTGGAGGCGCTGTTGCGCGATGTGCTCTCCGACCTGCTCGAACACGGCAACTCGGAACGTATCAGAGACCACATCAATGAAATACTCTCGACAATGGCCTGTCATGGTTCAGTGCGCGCCAATCGCAAATTGAGCATTCCGGAAATGAATGCACTGTTGCGTGACATGGAAGCTACAGAGCGCAGCGGCCAATGTAACCACGGGCGACCCACCTGGTCGCAACTGACTCTCGATCAGCTCGACAAGCTGTTTTTGAGAGGGCGTTAATCCCGTGGCAAACACCGAGCGGCCACCCGCTATCTTTGTTATGGGTCCCACCGCCAGCGGCAAGACTGATTTAGCCATAGCCCTGCAACAGCATCTGCCGGTTGAATTGATTAATGTAGATTCCGCGCAGATCTATCGACAGTTGAATATTGGCAGCGCCAAACCCGATAAGGCAACTCTAGCGGCCGCGCCTCATCGTCTGATTGATATCCTCGACCCCTTGGAGACCTATTCGGCGGCAGATTTTATCGCCGATGCGACGCGGGAGATGGCTGAAATTACCAGCAGAGGAAAAATACCACTGCTGGTCGGCGGCACCATGCTTTATTTTAAGGCGCTGCTTGAAGGGCTCTCTGATATGCCTTCCGCCGATGCCGAGATTCGCGCAGAGATACTCAAACATGCTGAAGACTTTGGCTGGGCCTCCGTGCACGAGCAATTGCGTGTCGTCGATCCGGATAGTGCTGCTAGTTTGCACCCCAATCATTCCCAGCGTATTCAGCGAGCTCTCGAGGTCTATAGAATTAGCGGTGTGCCAATGTCTATCCTGCGTCGTGAACCAAATATCGGCGGTGTTGCCGAACACTACGGGATTAAGCAAATTGCCCTGTTACCAAACAATCGAAAGCTCATCCACGAACGTATAGAGTATAGGTTTCGTGCAATGATGGCTGATGGGTTTGAAACGGAAGTTAGGGCGCTGTTTCAGCGCGGTGATCTCCATGAAGACCTGCCGGCGATCCGTTCGGTTGGCTATCGCCAGATGTGGCAGTACTTGCAGGGGCGATGCAGTTTAGATGAAGCTGTTGAAAAAGGGATTGTCGCCACTCGTCAGCTGGCGAAAAGACAAATTACCTGGCTGAGAAACTGGCCGTCCAGCTGTGAAATACAGGTGGATAATGAGACAGAACTATTGTCTGTGGATAATATTTGCCAGTTGGCCTTGAAAAAGCTGCCCTCAGCGCCCATATATTCAGGGAACATGGAAAGTTGATGAGAAATTGGCGGCCAATGTTGTTGATTTAGTTGCAGGTCAAGTTTGACTTGCATTTTTGCTGCTTGAATAGCGGCTTTATTTAATTAATAAGGAGAAGTATAAATGTCAAAAGGGCATAACTTACAAGACCCTTTTCTTAATGTGTTAAGGAAAGAACGCATCCCAGTTTCCATCTTTTTGGTTAACGGCATCAAGTTACAGGGACAGGTAGAATCATTCGATCAGTTTGTAGTGCTGCTAAAAAACACCGTGAGCCAAATGGTGTACAAGCACGCTATTTCAACAATTGTCCCATCACGGGTAGTTAAGCTGCCAACCTCTGGCGCAGCTGGAACCCCTGCTCAGGGTGGCTTTGATGACGACGGCGGAAACTACGCTGACGATTATTAAGTAGAGTGACATTATTTTTTGAACGACCCGAATTTGGGGAACGAGCGATTCTTGTTCATTTAAAATTGCAGAGTGAATCCGAACCTGAAGATCCAAGAGAGTTTGAAGAATTAGTCTTATCTGCGGGCGGCGATCCAGTGGACTTTATCACTGGCTCCCGCTCTGCTCCCCACGCCAAATTTTTTGTTGGCACCGGCAAGCTCGAAGAAATTGCCGCGGCGGTCAACGGCCACTGTGCCGAACTGGTTATCTTTAACCACAATCTGTCACCCAGCCAAGAGCGCAATATTGAAGCCGAACTCAAGTGTCGGGTGCTCGATCGTACCGGTCTTATTCTCGATATCTTTGCCCAGCGAGCGCGCACCCATGAGGGCAAGCTGCAAGTCGAGCTGGCGCAACTGCAGCACCTGGCGACACGACTGGTGCGTGGATGGACTCACTTGGAGCGCCAGAGAGGCGGTATTGGTATGCGCGGTCCCGGTGAAACTCAGCTCGAATCGGATCGCCGTATGGTTCGCGATCGCATCAAATCAATTCAAGGTCGTTTGCTAAAAGTGCGCAAACAGCGTGCTCAGGGACGTCGTGCCCGAGTCCGAGCGGAGGTGCCTGCAGTTTCATTGGTGGGCTATACCAACGCCGGTAAGTCGACATTGTTCAATAATCTGACTCAGTCCGATGTGTTTGTCGCCAACCAATTATTTGCCACCCTCGACCCCACCATGCGCAAACTCGAAGTTCCCGAGCAGGGGCAGGTTGTTTTTGCCGACACCGTGGGCTTTATCAGTCATTTGCCACACCGCTTGGTGGATGCTTTTCGCGCCACCTTGGAAGAAGCCGCTAACGCGACGTTGCTCTTACATGTGATCGATGCAGCGGCGGACGATCGCGCCACCAATATCAAGCGCGTTGAAGAAGTGCTTAAAGAAATTGACGCCCACAAGCTGCCGACCCTCATGGTCTACAACAAAGTGGATCTACTTGAGGACTTTACCGCGCGAATCGATCGCAATGCCGAGGGTCAGCCGGTGGCGGTGTGGTTGTCGGCGCTGAAAAATGAAGGCCTAGATCTATTGCTACAGGCCGTGGCCGAGCGGTTGCCAGGACAGTTTGTACACAAAACCTTGCGCCTAAAACCCGACCAGGGAGCTCTGCGTGCATCTCTTTACAGTCATAAAGCCGTATTAGATGAGCGGGTGGATGAAAACGGTTGGATTGACTTGGAGGTCAAGCTTTCTGAAATCGATTTTTTACGCTTGATTAAAAGCTCGGGCGTGGATTTGGACGATTTGGTGACACTGTAGCTAGTTGAGGCCAAAGGCTTTAGAATTATGCCGGCGCTAAAATTGTTTAGACGCTGGCAACAAAATTAATTAAATTGGAGAATACTTATGGCCTGGAATGAACCGGGTGGTGGCAAGGACCCTTGGGGTGGAAAGCGCGGCAATGATGGCCCGCCAGATCTCGATGAAGCGTTCAACCAACTGAAGAAAAAATTCAGCAGCTTTGGCGGTGGATCTAGTGGATCCGGCGGACCTGATGGCAAAAGTTTACTCCCAATCGTAGCCGTAGTGCTGTTAGTACTCTGGGGATTGATGGGCTTTTACCAGGTCGATGAAAAAGAGCAGGCAGTCGTCTTACGTCTGGGTAAATACCACGATACTATGAGCTCAGGCTTGCAGTGGAACCCTAAGTTAATTGACAAGGTATACACGGTACTGGTTACCGAAGAGCGACAGTACTCAGCTCGCGGTTTGATGCTGACTCAGGATGAAAATATTGTCGAGATTTCACTGACAGTTCAGTACAACATCGAAGATGCCAAGGCTTTCGTACTCAATATTCGCGATCCAGAGAGCAGCCTCGCAAATGCTACTGACAGCGCCCTGCGTCATGTGGTCGGCAGCACTGGTCTAGATGGTGTTATCTCCACCGGCCGTGAAGAGATTGCTATCTCCACCGCGGATAAGCTTCAGGAACTGCTGAATAACTACAGCAGTGGTATCAATGTGGTGAAAATCAATATCGAAGAGGCGCGCCCACCGAATGAGGTCAAAGCTGCCTATGACGATGTGATCAAGGCCCGTGAAGATCTGGAGCGATTGGTCAACGAAGCACAGGGCTATTCCAACGGTATTATTCCGGAAGCTCGTGGTGCCGCCCAGCGTATGCGTGAAGAGGCCGGTGCTTATAAGTCTCAGGTGGTCTCAAAAGCAGAGGGTGAAGCGCAGCGCTTTACTAATCTTTATATCGAGTATGCCAAAGCGCCGCAAGTGACTCGCGATCGTCTCTACATAGACGCGGTTGAAAAGGTGATGATGAACAGCACCAAGATCCTAGTGGACACTGAAAGTGGCAACAACATGCTCTATCTGCCGCTGGATAAGCTGATCCAACAAGGTACCCAGTCGCAGCTCAGATCAGATGAGGGCAATGGTCAAATGATTGATCGAATTACCAATCAAGTGCTTGAAAAGTTGCAGCGTAACGTAGAGCCGACATCAATGGAGAGAAGACGATGAGTAATTTATTAAAGTCGGTAATAGTCTTCGCTCTTTTGCTAGTCGTGGCCAGCAGCACACTCTATGTGGTTAGCGAAACCGAACGCGGTGTAAAGTTGCGCTTTGGTCGTCTGATTGAAGCGGATATTCAGCCGGGCCTGCACGTAAAAATGCCATTTGCTGACGATGTCCGTCTGTTTGATGCGCGAATTTTGACTGTAGATGCACAGCCAGCCAGTTTCTTTACTATCGAGAAGAAACGCTTGATCGTTGACTCCTATGCGAAATGGCGCATTGCCAATGTTGAGACTTACTACAAGGCCACTGGTGGCGTTGAAACTGTAGCTCGCAACCGTCTGGCAAATCGTGTTAACAATGGGCTGCGCAACCAGTTTGGTACCCGTACTTTGCATGAAGTGGTCTCTGGTGAGCGTGATGCTCTGATGGAAGATATTACCAGTGATCTCAATGCGTCAGTACTCGGCAGTCTGGGCATTGAAGTAGTTGATGTGCGGGTTAAGCGTATTGACCTTCCTCAGGAAGTGAGCAGCCAGGTATTTAGACGCATGACCGCCGAGCGTGAGAAAGAAGCGACGGAGCTGCGTTCTACGGGTAAGGAAAAAGCTGAGCGGATTCGAGCTTCGGCAGATCGTGAGCGCACCATTGAGCTCGCCAATGCCTATCGTGATGCGGAACAGCTGCGCGGTACTGGAGATGCTGAGGCGGCAGGTATTTACGCCGACGCCTATCAGCAGGATCCAGAGTTCTACTCCTTTGTGCGTAGTCTCAATGCTTACAAGAACTCGTTTTCTAACAAGGGTGATGTAATGCTTGTGGCACCGGATAGTGACTTCTTTAAGTACTTGCAGAGCCAAGATGGCAAATAGTCGGCTCTGTGGCGATTGGATGTTTTTGCACTCTTTCAGCCATTTGGGCTAATTAGCGTAAAAACTCCTGCCACATTGATGGTGACTTTGCTAAAATCGAAAAACCGGGCCCGTCCCGGTTTTTTTGTGCCGATTTTGGGGTGATTTATTATGTGTCGTGATAATTGTGCTTAAGGATATAGGTACAGCAATTTGCCTGATGCTGGTGTTGGAGGGGATTATGCCCTTTTTGTCGCCGTCTCGGTGGCGCGGCATGGTTGAGGTTATAGCCACCGTTGATGATCACCAAATGCGTCGCATTGGCCTGTTAAGTATGGCGATTGGTGCCGTGGCCCTATTTTTCTTGCGCTGAGTTAGTTGGCTTAGGTATAAGTCGTTAATTTAGAGCAAAAACGTTTCAAAGCTAGAGGTTGAAAAAAGATTCATGACAATTGCAGATCGTTGGTTACTGCCAGACGGTGTTGATGAGGTGCTTCCAGAGCGAGCTCAGGTTGTCGAGCATCTGCGTCGTCAGCTTCTCGATCTCTACAACTGTTGGGGTTACGACCTAGTGATTCCTCCTATGGTCGAGTTTACCGATTCACTACTCAGTGGTTCCGGCTCCGATTTAGACCTTATGACCTTTCGTATCACCGATCAGCTAAGTGGTCGGATGATGGGTATTCGTGCTGATATCACGCCGCAAACAGCGAGAATGGATGCCCACAGCCTGCGCCGGGAAGGTCCCAGCAGACTCTGTTATGCCGGCACCGTTTTACACACCCGTCCGCGGGGTCCACTTGAATCGCGCACGCCGATCTCTATAGGTGTGGAGTTGTTTGGCGAGGCCACAGTGGCCGCCGATATCGAAGTGATTGAACTGTTATTACAGAGCATCAGCAGCGCTGGTGTTGAAAATGTGCATCTCGACTTAGGCCATGTGGATATCTTCCGTGGCCTGTTAGCCGATGCCGGTCTCAGCGCCGATCGCGAATCCGAACTGTTTGATTTAGTGCAGCGTAAAGCCGCTCGAGAGCTCGGCCAGTGGATTGAGTCCAATATCAGTGATCCACAGCTCGCCGGTTGGTTAAATGTATTACCGAGCCTAGCAGGCAGTGTTGAAGTACTGGCCGCCGCCCGCGAAAAATTGGCCGGCGCACCTGTAGCGGTATTAGCCGCAGTGGCGCAGCTCGAAGAGATTGTCGCGGCGATCGCCGATCGCAATGTCACCGTCTATCTAGATCTCGGCGAACTGCCTGGCTATCACTACCACACCGGTGTGGTATTTGCCGCCTATGTGCAAGGCTACGGCAAGGCACTGGGCAATGGTGGGCGCTATGACCATGTGGGCGAAGCCTTTGGCCGCCCCCGTCCGGCCACCGGATTTGCCTGCAATCTGAAATCTCTGGTCAGTCAAAGTGCCAATAATTACGCCGCCAAACAGGGTGTTTTTGTACCTCACAGCAGCAATCCTGCAGTGAACGAGCAAATTGCCCAGTTACGCAGCCAAGGCGAGCGAGCTGTGCAGGGTTTTGCCGGGCAACTGGTTGACTATAACGAACTAAATTGTGACCGCGTGCTAGTTGAGCAAGACGGTCAATGGGTTATTCAAAAGCTGTCCTGAATTTTAAATATCTAGGTAGCCTAATCATTATCTTTACGAGCAAGCACTATTATGGGTAGAAATGTCGTTATTCTTGGTTCCCAATGGGGGGACGAAGGCAAGGGTAAGATCGTTGATTTATTAACTGATAAAGCAACAGTGGTGGCACGATTTCAAGGTGGCCACAACGCCGGTCATACACTGGTTATCGATGGTAAGAAAACCGCATTACACCTTATTCCCTCGGGAATATTGCGTGCTCATGTCACCTGCGTGATTGGCAACGGCGTGGTTGTCGCGCCAGATGCGCTGTTGAAAGAAATTGCCATGCTTGAAGAGCGCGGTATCGAAGTCAGAGATCGTCTTAAAGTCTCAGGTTCCTGCCCGTTAATCCTCAGCTACCATATTGCCCTTGATCAGGCTCGCGAAGCCGCTCGTGGCAACGCCAAGATTGGCACCACCGGTCGCGGTATTGGCCCCGCCTATGAAGATAAAGTGGCGCGTCGCGCGCTGCGTCTCGGCGATCTGGCCAATATGGAACGCTTTGCGGTGAAGTTAAAAGAGGTTATTGATTACCACAACTTCGCACTGACCCAATATTACAAAGTCGATCCAGTGGACTATGAAGCGACTCTCGCCGAAGCCAAAGAGTGGGCTGCAGCACTGCTGCCGATGAAAGGTGATGTCACCAAGATTTTGCACGACGCCCGTGAAGCCGGCGCGGACATTCTTTTCGAAGGCGCCCAGGGTTCACTGCTAGATATAGACCACGGCACCTATCCCTATGTGACTTCATCCAATACCACCGCTGGCGGAGCTGCCACCGGAACCGGTTTTGGACCGCTGTATCTGGATTATATTCTGGGTATCACCAAGGCTTACACCACGCGTGTTGGCTCTGGTCCATTCCCCACTGAACTGCACTGTGAGATCGGCGCGTACCTCGGCGAGAAAGGCCATGAATTTGGTACTACCACCGGCCGTGAACGCCGCTGTGGCTGGTTTGACGCGGTTGCACTGCGTCAGGCTGTGCTGATTAACAGCATCTCGGGTATTTGTCTGACCAAACTCGATGTGCTGGATGGCTTAGAAGAAATTAATATCTGTGTAGGTTATATCCACAGTGATGGCAGCGATGCCGGCATTCCCACTCATGCCGATGACTTTGAGGCAATTACTCCAGTCTATGAAACCATGTCTGGTTGGACTGAGGTCACTGTCGGTGCGCAAAATATCGATGATTTGCCCGCTGCCGCCCGTGCTTATATCACGCGTATTGAAGAGCTGATTGGCGCACCAGTGGATGTGGTTTCAACCGGTCCGGACCGCGTCGAAACCATCGTTCTGCGTCATGCATTTGATTGATTTGAATAGCTAGTAGGGTCTTTTACGTGCTCAAAAAGCCTCAGTTTACAGCTGAGGCTTTTTGCTTTCTGGCGGATAAAAAACGCGTTGGATACTAAACGGATATTTTTATTTAGGCTGCTAGGCAAGTATTAAAAAATCCATTAGGCTCTTTTTTTCTTTGATTTTTACAGGCAGTTACTTTCAGTATTAGCCTTTTTTTACTTCCTCCTATAAAAATATTATCGTCCTTCTAAGCCACATATAAAATCCCATGTAGCGCGCGCCTTATCAAGCTTCTGGCCTCAGAGAAGTTGTCAGGAAATCAACAAACTATTAGTTAGTGAAAACATAGAGGTTGCGTAAATTTTATAACACCTGTAACTTCTAGTTCGTAGTGCTGAATAAAAACAAGCGGGTTCCTTGCCAGTTACGTTTTTAAAAAGCGAGAGAATCCCATAGGATTGGGAGTGGTTATGCCACCTTTATTGCATCGGATTGCATATTTTGACGCGCGCGTTTGCCATCTTCTATTGATGGTAAGAGACCGCTTTAGTCTCAGACTTCCCATATCTACACCATTCCCCAAAGCAAAATATTACTCTGTTTCAGCGACTAAAATAGTTTTTACAGCTGCGCCTAAAAGCCCCTCTAAAATGCCTTCTAAAAGGCTCTCTAAAAGTTTCTCTAAAACATATAGGGAGGCTTAGTGGAAAATCAGTACGCAAATGAAATTTGGCCTCTAGTGGTCTACTTTATTATGGTCATTCTGATGGTGGTGACCATGCTGATACTGTCGTCACTACTTGGCCAGAAGCGCCGTGAGGCGGCTACTAACGACCCCTTCGAGTCCGGTATTGTCTCGGTTGGCGGCTCGCAAATCCGTATCTCTGTAGAATTCTATCTGGTGGCGATTTTCTTCGTTATCTTCGACCTTGAAACGGTTTTTATCTTTGCCTGGGCAGTGGCCTTTTTTGAACTCGGTTGGCAGGGCTATCTGTCGATTTGCGTATTTATTGCGATACTGGTTTTAGCACTTATCTATGAATGGCGCGCCGGCGCGCTGGACTGGGGCAATAAAACCCAAACTGGTTTACGCAATAATCAGAACCCAATTGGAGAAAAATTATGAAGTGGAGTTTGACGCGACCAGACGAGGGCAATGCCCTCGATAGCAGCACTGATTTTATTGAAGAACAGGTCAAACGCAATGTCGCTTTCGCCAAACTCGAAGACCTGCTGGCCTGGGGTCGAGCCCATTCTCTCTGGCCATTTAACTTTGGTCTCTCCTGCTGCTATGTGGAGATGGCCACCTCATTTACCAGTCGTCATGATATAGCGCGCTTCGGTTCCGAGGTGATTCGCGCGACTCCGCGACAGGCAGATTTAATGGTTATTTCTGGAACCTGTTTTTTAAAAATGGCGCCAGTGGTGCAACGTTTATATGAGCAACTATTGGAACCGCGGTGGATTATTTCTATGGGATCCTGCGCAAATTCTGGCGGTATGTACGATATTTATTCGGTGGTGCAGGGGGTCGATAAATTTATTCCCGTAGATGTCTATGTGCCGGGCTGTCCACCGCGACCAGAAGCGCTAATGCAGGGACTTATGATGCTTCAAGAGTCGATTGGCCAAGAGCGCCGACCGCTGAGCTGGGTAGCCGGTGATCAGACGGTGGTGAAGCCGGAAAAGATCAGCATGCGCGATCAGTTAACTGCGCAGCGTATTCAGGCGACAGAGTTGCGGGAGCCAAAAGACAGTTAGTTAAACTTGTTACGTCATTAAGGGGTTTTAATGCACACAGCGGAAGCCAAGGCCACTAGTCGGGTCGAAGATAAACTGTATCGCAAGTTCGGTGGAGATTGTTTCGCCGTTCAGCACTGTGCTGATAAAACACTCACTCTGTGGGTGGATCGCAGTCGCTTGATTGAAGTGCTGCAATTCTTAAAACCCCATTTCCCGATGCTCTACGATCTGTTTGGCATCGATGAACGCACTAGAGCCAATCGCCACGGCCAGCCGGCGTCCGACTTTACCGTTGTCTATCACCTACTGTCTCTCGACCGCAACGAGGATATGCGTATCAAAGTGGCTGTGCAGGAGTCGGATGCTGACCTGCCCACCGCGATCGGTGTCTGGGCCAACGCCAACTGGTATGAGCGCGAAGTCTGGGACATGTTTGGGGTGACCTTTGCCGGCCATCCGAGCCTGTTTAGAATTCTGCTGCCACCCACCTGGGAGGGCCATGCACTGCGCAAAGATCATCCGGCGCGGGCCACGGAAATGGGCGAGTTTGAAATGGGCCCCGAGCGCGTCGCCCGAGAGCAGGAGGCGCTGAGATTTCGACCCGAAGATTGGGGTATGAAGGAGTCCAGCAATGACAATGAATATATGTTCCTCAACCTAGGGCCCAACCACCCCAGTGTCCACGGCGTGTTTCGCATTGCCCTGCAGCTGGACGGAGAGGTGATCGTCGATTCGGTCCCCGACATAGGCTATCACCACCGCGGTGCCGAGAAGATGGCCGAGCGCCAGACCTGGCATACCTATATTCCCTACACCGATCGCATCGACTATCTCGGCGGTGTGATGAACAATTTCGCCTATGTACAGTCGGTGGAAATGCTCGCTGGCATTGTTATTCCAGACCGCGCCAAAGTGATCCGCATAATGCTCGCAGAGCTATTTCGCATCTCCAGTCATCTGGTTTTCTACGGCACCTTTGTTCAGGATATCGGGCAGATGTCGCCGGTATTTTATATGTTTGCCGACCGCGAACGCCTGTTTGGCATTATCGAGGCGATCACCGGTGGACGTATGCATCCGGCCTGGTTTCGTATTGGCGGTGTAGCTCAAGACCTGCCCAACGGCTGGGAGCGCCTAGTGCGCGAGTTTATCGATTCGATGCCGGCGCGCCTCGATCACTACGACAAAATGTCCATGCAGAACAAAATTCTCAAACAGCGCACCGTTGGCATAGGGACTTACAGTCAGCAAGAGGCCATTGACTGGGGTGTTACCGGCCCCGGTTTACGCGCTACTGGCAGTGACTGGGATATACGTAAAAAGCGGCCCTATGGTGGTTACGACCAGTTTGAATTCGAAGTGCCAACCGCCAATAACGGCGACTGTTATGACCGCGCGAAATTGCGTATCGAAGAGATGCGCGAGAGCCTAAAAATTATTCGCCAATGTCTCGACAATATGCCGGAAGGGCCCTACAAAAGTGATCATCGCGCAACCACTCCGCCGCCCAAAGAGCGCACCATGGAGGATATTGAAACGCTGATTCATCACTTCCTCAATGTCAGCTGGGGACCGGTGATTCCTGCTGGGGAGGCCTCGGTGATGATCGAAGCGACCAAGGGCCTTAATAGCTATCACCTGATCAGCGACGGTGGCACCGGCTCCTACCGCACCCGCATTCGCACCCCCTCATTTCCACATTTACAGCAGATACCTTTGATCAGCAACGGCCTGATGATTCCAGACCTGATTGCGATTATTGCCAGTATCGATTTTGTTATGGCGGACGTAGACCGATGAATGATGCACAGATGATTCAAACTGATCTCGGCTCGGTTTTAACGGCAGAAGAGATTCGCCAGATCGATGCTGAACTGACCCATGTCCCCTACAAGGCCGGCGCCGCTATCGACGCCCTAAAAATTGTTCAGGCTGCGCGGGGTTGGGTCTCCGATGAATCATTGCGCGCCATAGCTAAACATCTGGAGATGTCGGCTGAAGAGCTGGATGGCGTGGCAACTTTTTACAATCTGATTTACCGTCGCCCGGTAGGCGAAAAGGTCATTCTGTTTTGCGACAGTGTTAGCTGCTGGATCTGTGGCTGCGACGCTATCAAAGCCAAACTCTCGGCCAAACTGGGCGTCGACTACGGTGAAACCACCGCCGACAATCAGTACACATTGCTGCCGGTTCCCTGTCTCGGTGCCTGTGATCGCGCACCGGTGATGATGGTGGGGGATGATCTGATCACCCATCTGGACGAAGCCAAAATTGATCAGCTGTTCCCCAGCCTAAAAGTCGCCGATTCCGAATCAGAGGGGGAGCAGTAATGGAAAAAGTCCTGACTCGCAATATAGGGCCTCAACAGACGCCCACAGATCTCAGAGCCTATGAGGCCAATGGCGGCTATCAGGGGCTGCGCAAAGCCCTGCGCGAGCTGTCACCAAAAGATTGCCAAACGGTGATTAGCGATTCCAATCTCCGCGGTCGCGGCGGTGCCGGTTTTCCCACTGGCATGAAGTGGAGCTTTGTGCCCATGGGGGATAAGTGTACCCCCGGACATAAATATCTGGTCTGTAACGCCGATGAGATGGAGCCTGGCGCTTTTAAAGATCGATTATTGATGGAATGTGACCCCCATCAGCTGATCGAGGGCATGATCCTCGCGGCCTATACCATCGGCGCCGATGTCTCCTATGTGTTTATCCGCGGAGAGTACGTGGTGGCGATTGAGCGGCTGCGTGCGGCGCTGGCTGAGTGCTACGCCAGTAGTTTACTCGGTGAGAATATTCTCGGCAGCGGCTTCAGTCTAGAGATGTATGTGCACCCCAGTGCCGGGCGCTATATCTGTGGTGAAGAGACGGCGCTGATTAACGCCTTGGAAGGTAAGCGCGCCAACCCTCGAGCCAAGCCGCCGTTCCCTCAGGTGAGTGGTCTCTGGGGCCGTCCGACCATCGTTAACAATGTCGAAACCCTGTGCAATATCCCCCACATTATTGATCGTGGTGCCGACTGGTATAAGACCCTGGGTCGTGGCGAAGACAGTGGTACCAAAATGTTTGGCGTCAGCGGCAGAGTGAAAAATCCCGGCTGCTGGGAGCTGCCCATGGGCACGCCGATTCGGGAAATCCTCGAAGTACATGCCGGCGGCATGCAAGACGGACTGCAACTGCGGGGTTTTTTGCCCGGCGGCGGCTCGACCGATTTCCTGGTGCCCGAGCACCTGGATTTAGCCATGGACTACAACGTCATTGGCAAAGCCGGAAGCCGCATGGGCACCGGCACCTTGATTATTCTCGACGATCAGACCTGTCCGGTGGGCATGGTGCTTAATCTGATTCGCTTCTTCGCCCATGAGTCCTGCGGTTTCTGTACCCCCTGCCGCGAAGGCCTGCCCTGGACTCGTCAGGTACTGCAAGATATCGAAGAGGGCCGCGGTCAACTGGAAGATCTTGAGACCCTGGCCTATCAGGTCAAGTATATCGGGGCTATGGGCAATACCCACTGCGCCCTGGCACCTGGTGCCATGGAACCCCTGCAAAGTGCCTTGAAATATTTCCGCGATGATTTCGACCGCCATATCAGCGGTGGTTGCTGTCCTTATGAGCCTCAAAAGGCTCGCCAGCATCACCATATTGGAATAGGAGCCTAGATCATGCCGACAATTTTTGTAGATGGTCAGGCGTTTGAGGTCAAAGAGGGCGCCAATGTGCTCGAAGCCTGCCTCAGTGCCGGCATTGATTTACCGTATTTTTGCTGGCACCCCTCCATGGGTTCCATCGGCTCCTGCCGTCAATGTGCAGTGGTGCAGTATCAGAACGCTGAAGATACCAATGGCCGTATTGTTATGGGTTGCATGACACCGGTTAGCGAGGGGGCGCGCTTCTCCCTCAATTCCGGCAGTGGCGCCGACCAAGTTGCCTATAACGCTGTTGATGAGGCTCTTAATCAAACTCCCGCTGAGGCTCTTAATCAAACCCCCGCTGAGGCTCTTGATACAACTCTCGCTGAGGCTCTTAATCACACTCCCGCTGAGGCTCCTGTAGAAGTGCCGGACAAAGGCCGCGAATTTCGTCAGGCGGTGATCGAATCGCTGATGCTCAATCACCCTCATGACTGTCCAGTGTGCGCCGAGGGCGGCGAGTGTCATCTACAGGATATGACGGTGATGGTGGGACATCGCGATCGCCGTTACAGAGGGTTGAAAAACACTCATCGCAACCAGTATCTCGGACCGCTGATCAGTCATGAAATGAACCGCTGCATCACCTGCTATCGCTGCGAACGCTTTTACACCGATTACGCCGGTGGCACCGATCTCTCCGCTCAGGCATCCCATGATCATGTCTATTTTGGTCGCCATCAGGACGGTGTGCTGGAAAGCGAGTTCTCCGGCAATCTAGTCGAGGTTTGCCCCACCGGAGTGTTTACCGACAAGCCATTGCTCAAGCAGTACAGTCGCAAGTGGGATCTCCAATCGGCGCCCTCCATCTGTACCGGCTGTGCTGTGGGCTGCAATATTTTGCCGGGAGAGCGCTACGGCAAACTTAAGCGCATACACAACCGCTACAACGATGAGGTTAATGGTTATTTCCTCTGTGATCGGGGACGCTTTGGCAGTGGCTATATCAATAGCGACGCGCGGCTAAATTACGCCGGGCTGCGCAATGATGACGGCGAATTTAGCGCGATTAAAGCTGCCCAAGCGATCGAGATCGCAGCTCAGTGGATGAAGACTGAGCAGGGCGCAAAGGCTAAAAAGGTTGTTGGCATTGGCTCGCCACGGGCTTCTCTTGAGGCTAATTATCTGCTCCGAGAGCTGGTGGGTAAGGAGCATTTTGCCGGGGGTTTTAGTGACCGCGAATCTCAGGTGATACACAGGATCGCCGCAATTTTGAAAACCACGAGGGCCAAGAACCCGTCAATTAAACAGATGGAAACAGCCGATGCAGTGCTGATTCTCGGTGAGGATGTCACCCATACCGCGCCGCGAGTGGCGCTGGGATTGCGCCAGGCGGTGCGCAACAAAGCCCATGAGTTAGCCAAACAGGCGGGACTGGCGGTCTGGCAAGACGCCGCAGTGCGCAATTTAGCCCAGGATCAGCGCTCGCCAATGATTATCGTCTCGGCGACGGATACCCGCCTCGATGATGTTGCCAGCCAGACGGTCTCCCTGGCACCTAATGAGATTGCCCTATTTGGCCATGCCGTGGCTCGCGCCATCGGCGGCCAGCCCAGTGACGATGAGTCGGTTAATCAGGCCGCCGCAGCACTGAAAAATGCTCAACGGCCGCTGGTGATCAGTGGCTCCAGTATGTTAAATACCGCCCTAGTCGATAGCGCCGCAGCAGTAGCCGATGCACTGACTGATATTTCACCCACTGACAACATCAGTATGCTCAGTTTCTGCCTGCCAGAGTGTAATAGCCTCGGCTTAGCACTACTCAGTGAAGAACAGGAAACTATCTCGAGACTGCTGGCGCGGACTCATGAGATTGATGTGTTAGTGATTCTCGAAAACAACCTTAGTCGCCGTATCAGTGAACAGCAGATCCTTAAACTGACATCCTCGGGCATAAGAATTGTTGCTCTAGATATGCTCGACAACGATCTGCTAGCGAGCTGTGATTTGGTCTTGTCCGCAGCGTCCTACGCTGAATCTGAGGGCACATTGGTCAGCAGCGAAGGGCGTGCCCAGCGCTACTATCCGGTTTTCCCCGCAGTTGACGAGCGCCTCGCCAGTTGGCAGTGGCTGCGCGATCTGGCGGCGGCCAGCGGCCATAGCGCCCTTGCAGAACTGCAACACTTCGACCAGATAACCGCTGCCTGTGGTGCCAGCAATAAACTGTTTGCACCCCTTAGCGGCGTTTCACCAGATCATAATTTCCGCAGTCACGGACAAAAGATTCCCCGTCAAACCCATCGCGCCAGCGGACGCACCGCGATCAATGCCAATGTTTCGGTACACGAGCCTCTGCGCACCTTGGATCAGGAGACACCACTGAGCTTCAGTATGGAGGGATTGAATCGCGACCAGCCGGCAGCGCTGACCCCCTTTTACTGGTCCCCAGGCTGGAACTCCAATCAAGCGTTACAGAAATTCCAATCTGAGGTGAATGGCCCACTGCGTGGCGGCCCTGCGGGACAGCGCCTGATTGAGCCTCAGGACAACGTCAGTACTCAGGCGGCAGAATTTACGCCCCTAAAAATTGTGCAAGAGGGCACATGGCAACTGGTGCCAATGTATCGGGTTCATGGGAGTGATGAACTCTCAGTCAGGACCGCTGAAGTTGCCGAGCTCGCTGGTGAGGCATTTATTGCTATAGGTCCCGCGCTTGCGGAGCAGTTGGCTGTGGTTGAGGGGGACGGTGTGAAAATTCATGTTGAGGCTGCTGCTGGCATAGAGGGCACTGAGCTATCAATACCAATATCAATACCTCTGTCTCTGTCGGTGAAAATTCTCTCGCGAGTGGCGCCAAACTGTGTCGCTTACAGTGCTGGCTACCGCAGCACTCTGGCACTGCAACCGGGTGCGTTGGCGCTGCTGAGCAAAGATGCTCAATGGCAGCGAGCGACGCCACAATTGATCGCCAGTGATCGCAGCAGCTCTAAACACGCGCCTAAGAACCACCGCCCAGCCGCAGGTACAGGTACAGAGGAACCGCGACATGTCTGAGTTAATGCCGGTATTACTGGCCCTGACCATTTTGGTTGGCGGCATCGCACTGGCCGCGATTATGACCTGGTGGGAGCGCCGTCTACTAGGCTTCTGGCAGGACCGCCTTGGCCCCAATCGCCTCGGGCCTTTTGGCATAGGGCAGGTGGCCGCAGATATGATCAAGCTGTTATTTAAGGATGATTGGGTTCCCCCCTTCGCCGACAAAGTGGTGTTTATCTTTGCCCCCACTGCCATTGTGGTGGCGATGATGATGGGTTTTGCGGTGGTGCCCTTTGCCCCCGACACCTACATTATCGACGTCAATATAGGCCTGCTGTTCTTTCTTGGTATGACCTCTCTGGCGGTTTATAGCGTGCTACTTGGCGGTCTCGCCTCGAATAATAAATATGCCCTGTTGGGCGGTCTGCGCTCGGCGGCGCAGATGGTCAGTTACGAAGTCTTTATGGGCCTGTCACTGATGGGCATTGTGATGATGACCGGCAGCTTTAGTCTGGTGGATATAGTGGAAGCCCAGCGCGATGTTTGGTTTTGCTTCTCCCAGATACTCGGACTGCTAGTGTTTGTGGTAGCCGGTGTCGCCGAGAGCCACCGGTTACCTTTCGACCTGCCAGAGGCAGAACACGAGCTTACGGCGGGCTTTCACACTGAATATGGCGGCATGAAATTTGCCATGTTTATGCTCGGCGAATACCTAGGTCTGATTTTGATCTCTTGCATGATCACCACGCTGTTTTTGGGTGGCTGGTTTGGCCCCATGTTTATCGCCGATTGGCTGCCGCCGTTTGTCTGGTTCAGTCTCAAAGTGTTTCTGGTGATCTGCTTTTTTGTGCTGCTGCGTGCGGCGATACCCAGGCCCAGATACGACCAGCTGATGTCCCTGGGCTGGAAAGTTATGCTGCCGATTACCCTGGTTAACCTGCTGGTGACCGGTGCGGTGCTGTTGTGGATGGAGGGAGCTTAGACGATGTTAAGTCAACTGCGAACCATGTGGGAAATTCTCAAACACAGCTTCACCAAGGCGGAGACGGTGCAGTATCCAGAGGAGCAACCTTACCTGTCACCACGCTATCGCGGGCGCATTGTACTGACTCGAGATCCCGACGGTGAAGAGCGCTGCGTGGCCTGCAATCTCTGCGCCGCGGTGTGCCCGGTTGACTGTATCGCCCTGCAAAAAGACACTCGCGAGGACGGCAGCTGGTACCCGGAGTTTTTCCGTATCAATTTTTCCCGCTGCATTATGTGTGGTATGTGCGAAGAGGCCTGCCCCACCTATGCGATTCAGCTGACCCCAGATTTCGAGATGTGCGAATACGATCGCCAGAATATGGTCTACGAAAAAGAGCATCTGCTGATCAATGGTGTGGGTAAGTACCCGGATTACAATTTTTACCGAGTCTCGGGTCTGCAGCGTTCCTTTAAAGATAAGGGTGAAGGGCTAAACGAAGCGCAACCCATAGATGTGAAGAGCCTGCTGCCATGATCATAACGTTTGACTGCCAGAGGAGATCGCCATGCTTGAGATAAGCCTGTTTTATATTGCGGCCACCGTGGCCCTGGTGGCGACGATTCTAGCCATGACCAGAGCCAATGCCATCCATGCCTTGATCTATCTGATTATCTCGCTACTGGCAGTGGCGGTGATCTTCTTTTTGATCGGTGCGCCCTTTGCCGCGGCCCTAGAAATTGTCATCTATGCCGGCGCCATTATGGTGCTGTTTGTCTTTGTGATTATGATGCTCAATCTCGGTGAGGAGGGGGATGCCCGGGAAAAGCAATGGCTGAGTCCGGCGGTCTGGGCTGGGCCGACTCTGCTGGCAGTGATCCTGTTTGCCGAACTGCTGTATATCATTTCCTCTGTTGAAGGTCCGGTGTCCACTGCTCAGGTCACCGCCAAGCAGGTGGGCCTGACATTGTTTGGACCCTATGTATTGGCGGTGGAAATCGCCTCCATGTTACTGCTCGCCGGTCTGGTGGGTTCCTACCATCTTGGCCGTCGCGCACTTGATCGAAATATAGACGAAGCGGATGCCCGGGCGCTTTCTGATTCTGATTCTGATTCTGATTCTAATGCCGATAAGGGGGAGCAATAATGGACGGTCTCAATATCCCCCTGAGCCATATCCTACTGGTATCGTCGCTATTGTTTGCGGTGGGCATGCTCGGCCTGATGATGCGGCGCAATATTATTTTTATTCTGATGTCTCTCGAGGTCATGCTCAACTCCACGGCGCTGGCCTTTGTGGCCGCTGGAGCGCACTGGGGACAGCCCGACGGGCAGATCGTGTTTATGCTAATTCTCAGTGTTGCCGCAGCGGAAGTGGCGGTTGGTCTGGGTCTGGTGCTGCAAATTCAGCGGCGCTTTAAATCTCTGGATATGGATAACGCCAACAGGATGCAGGGCTAACTATGAGACAGCTTATCGGGTTGATACCGCTTATTCCGCTGCTTAGCTCAGTCTGTCTGATGCTGCTGGGCGGCCGACTGCCGCGCCTCTGGATTGGACTGCTCGGGGTTGGCTCCGTGGGTCTGGCGGCGCTGCTCACTGGGCTCACGGCAGTGGAGTTTCTGGCTAATCCGGAGCCCTTTCAGCTGACCCTCTGGGTGTGGATGCAGGTGGGTAATTTTGCCCCTGGAGTGGCCTTCTATTTTGATGGTTTAACTCTGGTGATGATGTCGGTGATCACCGGTGTGGGTTTTTTGATTCATCTTTTTTCCACCGAATTTATGGAAGAGGATAAAAGCTATGCACGCTACTTCGCCTATCTGAATATGTTTGTCGCCGCAATGTTGATTCTGGTGATGGCGGACAACCTTTTACTGCTCTATCTGGGCTGGGAAGGAGTGGGTGTTTGCAGCTATCTATTGGTCGGCTTCTGGTATCAAAATTCCGCCAATGGTCAGGCTGCACGCAAGGCATTTATTGTCACCCGCATCGGCGACACGGCGATGGCTCTGGGACTGTTTTTGCTGTTCAGTGAGCTGGGCACATTGAATATTCAAGCCTTAGGTGTGGCGGCAAACGAAACCTGGCAGGTGGGCGACAAGCTGCCATTGATAGCATGCCTATTATTACTCGCTGGCGCCGTGGGCAAGTCGGCACAGTTGCCACTGCACACCTGGCTGCCGGACGCCATGGCCGGTCCGACGCCGGTAAGTGCACTGATTCATGCGGCGACCATGGTCACCGCCGGTGTCTATCTGATTGCCCGCACCCATGAACTCTATCTGCTGGCACCGATCGCCATGATCGCTGTGGCACTGGTGGGTTTGACGACTTCCCTAATGGCGGCATTTACGGCTCTAACTCAGCGGGATATTAAACGCATTTTGGCCTATTCAACCATTAGCCAGATTGGCTATATGTTTTTGGCCTTGGGCGTGGGGGCCTGGAGTGCCGGCGTCTTTCATCTGATGACCCATGCCTTCTTTAAGGCGCTGCTGTTCTTGGGCTCGGGGGCGATTATTCACTGCCTGCATCACGAACACGATATCTTCAAAATGGGCGGCTTACGCACCCGTATGCCGGTGACCTTTTGGAGTTTTATGATCGGCTCTGCGGCGCTGGCGGCACTGCCCATGACCTCCGGATTTTTCAGTAAGGATCAGATTTTACTGCAGGCCTATCAGGTCGACGGCATTGGCCCCTGGCTATGGCTCGGTGGCCTACTCGGGGCGCTGTTGACCGCGATCTATAGTTTCCGACTGGTGTTTGTGGTGTTCTTCGGCAAAGCCAATACCGAGCCAGACCGAGACACTGGCTGGCGCATGGCGCTGCCCCTCTGTTTGCTCTGCGCGTTGGCACTGTTTGGCGGCTGGATTATGCTGCCGGTGGCAGAGGTCTTCCCACTGGCCAGTGGCCTGCACCCAGCCCACTGGGTTGAGTATGTCTCTATCGCGGTGCCAGTTGTTGGCGTAGTTATCGCCTATCTGGTGTTTTACAGCGGCCAGTTGCGAGTTGACGGCCTGTTGAACAGGCCATCGATGCAAAGTTTGCAGCGCTTTTGGCACAGCGGTTGGGGCCTAGACCAACTCTATGATCGGTTGTTCGTGCGACCCTATTATGGCCTCGCGGCTCAGCTTAAGGGAGAGCCGGTGGATGCGATCTACAGCCTGATTGTGGCGATTAATCAAACCTTGAATGGTTGGTTGGCAGAAAGGCAGAGTGGGCAGATGCGCCGCTATCTGATCAGTATGGTGTTTGGCTTGATTGTGGTACTGGCGATTTTGTTGGGAACACTTTGATACCAACACTTTGATATGAATACTTTAATGAGAACAGCCTAATGGGAAGCCTTTGATGCTGATGATTAATCTGATACTTATCCTTTTAGTAGGCGGCCTTTTGGCCATGCTGTCAGAGCGTTTTGGCAGTCAGGTGCCGCGAAGGGTGGCGCTCGCTGTGGTACTGATTGATTTAGCCTATTTGCTGGTGTCGCTCTCAGGGCTACCGGAACTGACTGGGTTGCAGGCGACAGTGCCCGGCGATCCCCAGACCTGGTTGATGCACTATCGAGCTGAGTGGATTCCCGCCTTTGGTATCAGTTTTGAGTTTGCCCTCGACGGCATCAGCCTGATGATGGTTTTACTGACTCTGGTTCTGGGTGCTGTGGCAGTGAGTTCCTCATGGACCGATGTCACTATCAAGCGCGGTTTTTTTGAGGCCAATCTGCTCTGGACCCTGGCTGGTGTACTGGGCGTGTTTATGGCCCTCGACCTGTTTCTGTTTTTCCTGTTCTGGGAAGTGATGCTGATTCCCATGTACTTCTTAATCGCTATCTGGGGACACGAACAGCGCGCCTATGCGGCGATGAAATTCTTTATTTTTACGCAGGCCAGCGGCTTGCTGATGCTGGTTTCGGTGCTGTGTTTGGCGACCATCCATCAGGGCAATACCGGGATCTGGAGCTTTAGTTATTTTGATCTGCTGAATACGCAGATGGCGGCGCAGACCGCCTATTGGTTAATGCTCGGCTTCTTTGTCGCCTTTGTGGTGAAACTGCCGGGCTTTCCCTTTCATACCTGGCTGCCCGATGCCCACACTCAGGCACCCACGGCGGGCAGTGTGATTCTCGCTGGAGTCCTGTTGAAAACCGGTGCCTATGGTTTGATTCGCTTTGCTGTGCCGCTATTTCCCCAAGCATCCATGGAGTTTGCTCCCATTGCCCTGTGGCTCGGCGCCGCAGGCGTGGTTTACGGTGCCGTGCTGGCCTTTGCCCAGACCGACTTTAAGCGTCTGATCGCCTACAGCAGTGTCAGCCATATGGGCTTTGTGCTGCTCGGTGTCTATGCCTGGAATCAGCTGGCGCTGCAGGGTGCGGTGATGCAAATGGTCGCCCATGGCTTTAGCACGGCGGCGCTGTTTATGATTGCCGGCTCACTTCAGGAACGCCTGCACACCAGAGATATGCGAGAGATGGGTGGCCTCTGGCACAACATGCCGCGCATGGGTGCGGTGGCGATGTTCTTTATTGTCGCCTCTCTCGGGCTGCCCGGACTGGGTAACTTTGTCGCCGAGTTTTTGGTCTTGCTGGGGCTCTTCCAAGTGGATCGGTGGCTCACGGTGGTTGCGGCCCTTGGCCTAATTACCGGTGCCGCCTATTCCCTGCTATTGATGCAGCGATCGTTTCAGGGGGAGCCGGACGAAAGCCGCCAGTTAACTGATTTTGGCACTCGGGAGATGCTCACTATGGCGCTGATGATGGTTGCCCTGATTGTTCTTGGGCTCTACCCGCAGCCGGTTTTGGATATGGCTCAGCCGGTTCTTGAGGGACTATTACAGTTCTCGTTGACAGTCACGGGAGGCCCGTTATGAACCTCAGTCAAATGCAGGCTTTGATGCCACTATTAATCTTGAGTCTCACCGCTGTGGCGCTGATGATTCAGGCGTCGATAAAACCTGATCAGGCCGTCGCTTGGGTGATTACCGCCATAGGTCTAGTGCTGACAATCTGGGGTGCAAACTATGCGCGGGACTACAGCCAATCGGTAACCATACTCTTGGATGTGGATCCCTGGGGACTGTTTTTTTCCAGCTTGATGGTGGTCGCTGCTCTGGTGACTCTAATCCTTTCTCGGGATAGTTTTGCCAATGAGGGGCAGCGCAAAGAGGAATACTACCTGCTGCTGGTGCTCTCCCTATTGGGTGCACTGGTGCTGATCCAGTCCAGTCATATGGTGTCATTGTTACTGGGCATGGAGCTGATGGGGGTGGCGCTCTATGTGATGATCGCCTTCCCAGAAAAGGGCGAGCTGCCAGTGGAGGCGGCAATTAAATATCTGGTGTTGTCTGCCTGTGCCTCGGCGATTTTACTCTATGGTTTTGCACTCTTATACGCGGCCACGGGGGAACTCAGTTATGCCGGTCTCGGTGCCAAGGCCGGCGCGGCCTATGCACAAAACCCTCTGCTGATAATGGCTGGCACCGGAATGGTGATCTCGGGTATTGGCTTTAAGCTGTCGTTGGTGCCATTTCATATGTGGACGCCGGATGTCTATCAGGGCGCGCCAACGCCGGTCACCGGTTTTCTCGCCACTGTTTCCAAGGGCGCGGTGTTTGTGGCGCTGACCCGGATGTATCTCGACGGGCAACTTTATCAGTACCCTAGTCTGATCAGTGCTCTGGTGGTTATCGCCATTGCGTCCATGCTGATCGGCAACTTGCTCGCCCTGCGCCAGAACAATATCAAACGTCTGCTCGCCTATTCGTCGATTGCTCACTTTGGCTATCTGCTGGTGGTGTTGATCGCACTCACCGGCAAAGGGTTGGCCAGCGATGCTGTGACCTATTATCTGACTGCCTATGTAGTGACCAGTCTCGCTGCCTTTGCGGTGATTGCGCGGGTCTCGGGAGAGGATGCAACTCAATGTCAGATCAGTGCTTACGAGGGGCTGTTTTGGCGCGACAAATTCCAGGCCACATGTCTGACTGTAGCGCTGTTGTCTCTGGCGGGAATTCCCCTTACGGCGGGATTTATCGGCAAGTTTTATGTGATTACGGTGGGGCTTCAGAGTTCACTTTGGGCCTTGTTGGCGGCAGTGGTTGTGGGCAGCGCCATCGCCATTTATTATTACCTGAGAATTATTTTTGCCATGAGCAAAGTGCCAGCTGAGACTGTTGAACAGAGCGGCTACTCGGGTCGAGTATTAGCACTACTCTTAACCCTACTAGTTCTAGCTTTGGGTAGCTGGCCAGAGCCTTTTATAAACTACGCCACAAGCCTTTGATATATCAATACCAGCCGCGAGATGGCTGAGAGTTTGACTGACTGAGGATAAAAACTATGCTGCGTTCTGTTGATTTAAGTGACTACATGCTGCACAACCCGGTTACCGTATCTGCTGATGAAAATGTCTTTGTTGCCATCAATCTGATTGTTGAGGAAAAGGTTTCCGGAGTCTGTGTGGTTGATGCTGGGGGCGCTCTTCTCGGTGTGCTGTCTGAACTCGACTGCCTGAAAGCCATACTGGGTGCGACTTACAATGAGCACGGTGATGTGGGTAATGTCGCCGACTATATGACCAAAGAGGTGGACTGCTGTGAACTGCACGCTGATCTGGTGGATGTTGCCGCCGACATGATCAAGAAGGGCCATCGCCGTCGACCGGTGATCGATCATGGCAAGTTGGTGGGTCAGATAACCTGTCGCAAATTGCTCTCAGTAGTTAGTCAGTTTGCCCACTCTTAAAGCCTAGGGGTTAATTTTCGGCTTCGAGTAGTCAATGATTTGACGCTGGCTGTCGAGCTTAAATAAGTGGTCTGCTCGCGGGGGCATTTCCCCGAGGCTGTGTTCGGTGATGCGCTGATAGTGGGCGATAAACTCGCCAATTTGGCTGGCTGTCATAATCCCTTGGTGCTGCTCTTTGGTGGCCGCGTTACCGAGACGGGCAAGCATTTTTTCTTCCTGCTCAAGACGCCAGTTAAACACGGTTTCGAAAGAGGGCGCCTGCAACATAATCAACTGGTCTAATAAACCAAATAATCTCTGATACTCTCCTGCCAGTGCCTGATTGACAGTGCGGCGCCAAACTCCGTCGGCGTCTCGTTCAGCTTCAAGGCTATTTAGCGGTTCAATTAATGGCTCTTCTGTCTGGGCCTGTGCCCCCACGCACCAACCTTCAAAAACAATAATATCCACTGGGCCGCTAATGGAATCCCACTGCTCTAGGGGCATACGATCGTCGCGGCTTTTATCGAAGCGCGGAATAACTGTTTCTGTGGTGCCAGCGACAAGCTTTGCAATAGTCTCCAGGGCTAGGGGAATATCGTGAGTTCCGGGCACGCCGCGAGTTACTAGCAGCGGATGAACCTTATTGGCCAACTGCTGACGCTCTAATTTAGTCAGGTAAAAATCATCCAGGGACAGAGATACACAGCGCAATTCGAAACGCTCACTGAGCATCGTGCAGAGATAGTCGGCAAGGGTCGATTTACCTGAACCCTGAGAGCCATTAATGCCAATAATCCATGGCGTATCTCGAGGGGTTTTGTATTCCTCGAGCAGTGGCGAAAACCATTTTTCCGCACTGCGTAAATAGGTCTCGGGCAGCTTGTTGCGGGTTAAGAACTGTTGCTCTTCAGGGCTCATATTAGGGGCTTATGTTAAGTGCGTATGTTAAGTGCTCAGATTAAGTGCTTTGGTTCTGATAAATATTAATATTGAAGTGGATCAGGGTTTCAAGCTTATCCAGTTTGGCCAACATTTCCTGCTGCTCCGGACGGCTGTGCCAGTAGTAGGGAGTCATCTTCAGGAGGTCGAGAATATCGCTGCCGCTGACCACAATCGTCTGTTTGATCTCAATCTGTTCCAGCAGCTTAAACTGTATCGCGTTATCGAGACCCGCGGTGTTGCCGCCATGGGGCAGAGACTGTTCATAGATTAAGGCAGTGAGTCCGGACAAATGCTCTGCACCTGGGCCGACCATAATCAGTTTGCCGCCGGGCTTGAGCACGCGGGCAGTCTCTTCGACACTGATCGGTGAAAACACTGAAATAGCCGTATCTATACGGTTTTCAAAGAGCGGGATATTGTAGACACTGTCGACTGCGAGACGGGCATCCATCTTGCGTTTAGCGGCGAGGCGCACAGCAAACTTGGAGATATCCATACCCAGGAGCTTAAGTTTGGTTGGCGTCTGTTCAGAGATGCTTTTGTCAGAGGCCCTGTCCTCAGACGCTCTTTCCAAAGATGCCAAGTGCAACTGCTGCATATAGTAGCCTTCGCCACAGCCGAGATCTAAGACCGTCTGCTCAGCCCCAGTGTTGGCTTTGGCTACAGCTGTAACAATGGCATCGGACAGGGGCTGATAGTAACCGGCATTGAGAAAGCGCTGGCGGCTGCGAATCATATCGTCGCTATCGCCAGGATTGCGACTGCGCTTGTGCTGCGCCAACAACAGATTGAGATAACCCTCGCGGGCCAGATCAAAACTGTGCTGATTGTTGCACCGGTAAGTCTGCGGTTGCGCATCCTCCTGGAGGATCAGAGCTTGATCGCAGTTGGGGCATTTAAAATTGTCGCGGGTTGAGCGCAACGCTGGGTAGACAAAGGCTTTGGGCAAGGTAATCTCAGGGCAAAATCAAACGAGGTCCTAGCTTACAGCGGTTAATATCAGAGAACAATTGTTTGATGCCAACTGTGGCTGTTGAGCTGAATTTCCCGGCTGTCTTTTCCTAGCTACATTTTTAGGTATACTGGTTTGGCAGCTGTCCACCCAGCGCAGTGAACTGCCCTATAGAGCAGTAGTTAATCTTTCCTACAAGAGTCTCAGCTATGTTGACTGTCCATCATTTAAATAATTCCCGCTCGCAACGGATTCTCTGGTTACTCGAGGAACTCGGTTTAGAGTATCAGTTAAAAACCTATCAGCGTGACCCAGAAAGCAATCTTGCACCGCCGGAATTGGAGCAGATTCATCCTTTGGGTAAGTCCCCTGTGCTGACCGATGATAGCGCCACCATTATTGAGTCCGGTGCGATTATTGACTATATCTTGCGCCACTATGGCGCTGGGCGTTTGCAGCCTGAACAGGGTACTCATGGCTATGAACAGTATCTGCAGTGGCTGCACTATGCCGAGGGCAGTGCTATGTTGCCGATGATGCTAAAAATGTATACAGCGCGCCTCGGCGATGCCGGCGCGCCTCTGCAACCGCGCATCAGTGACGAACTGCAGCGCCATCTCGGCTATATAGAGAATGCTCTGCAGGGAGTCGACTGGTTGGTGGATAACTGTTTTTCCGGCGCCGATATTCAGCTCTCATTTGTGGTTGAGATTACACCGCTGCTCTACTCCCAGGAAGCCTTGCCCAATATCACCGCCTATCGTCAGCGCCTGCAGCAGCGCCCGGCCTATAGAGCCGCACTAGAGCGCGGCGGGTTTTATGCTTATGGTTCTGATACGGCTTAGCTTGGTCTAACAGGCCTAGAAGATGAGGCCGAGCTAATCGCTGAGGCATCTTCTGGTGCGCTTAATACAGGGCTGACAGTCATCGGTGGTTAGAGGACAGGTCTTGATGCAGATATGGTAGTTGTAGGCACAGTGGCGCTGCTTGATGCTGAGCCTGTCGATTTGACACTGTTGCGGCCGATTATCCCGAGACACATAGATTGCTCCCTGAGCGATCAGGTCACAGTAGCTGTTGAGTAGTGCATCTCGGACTTCAGTATTGATGTCGGCGGGGTCCTTGAGTTGCTCGTTAATCAGCTCACGCTGGGTAAATACTGAGCTGCGACCCAAAGTATAGCTGTCCAGATTATAGTTTGGTTGCGACGCGTTGTTGGTGCAGCCGAGTAATGTGCCGGCAAGCATCAGAATACTGAGGATCAGTTTGTTCGGTCGTTTTGGTGTCACGGGTTGTGATTCCTTGTGCTTAGCACTTTTAGGTGGGGTTCGTTAAATAGCGTCTAATACATAGCACCTAATTAAGAACGCCTAATCAAGAACACCTAATTAATAGCCCTTAATTAATAGCTCCTTGGCTAGCCCTCGAGAGAGCTCCAAGATTCCTGCAGTTCAAATCATTTACTTTTTCGTCACGGAGGACGTCAAGCATGGCGTGTTGCTGCGATTTCGAATATGCCAACCTTG
>Ga0307488_10000090_pt1 | contig 64580 bp, 64 predicted proteins | sample SB02metaG_FD_202248 | JGI IMG/M metagenome (GOLD analysis project Ga0307488, IMG submission 202248) | Sea-ice brine microbial communities from Beaufort Sea near Barrow, Alaska, United States - SB 0.2 | ecosystem: Environmental > Aquatic > Marine > Coastal | place: USA: Alaska | collected...
GTGTGGTGTTGTTTGGTACGCATAATTTACTGACTGGCGGCACTGCTGGTATTGCCATTATTGGCACCCACCTTTTTGATATGAGCTTTGGTCTATTGTTCTTTTTGGTCAATATACCCTTTTACTTTATTGCTTGGACGCAATTAAGTAAACGTTTCACTATCAATACGTTTATCTCAGTATCTATGGTGTCGGTTATGACAGAACACATGCAGCATGTGGTCAAGATTGAAAGCATTCATCCAATATTTGCTGCATTGGCCGGCGGTATGTTAATTGGTGTAGGTATATTAATTATGTTTAGGCATAAATCTAGCCTAGGGGGTTTAGGCATTTTAGCCCTTTATCTACAGAACAAGTTTAATATTCGAGCAGGCAATTTTGGCTTGTTGGTAGACGCTGTCATTCTGACCTCTTCGATCTTTATCTTTAGTATTGATTTGGTGATTTTATCGGTAATGGGTGCCATCACGCTCAACATACTCATTGCAGTTAACCATAAGCCTGGTCGTTATCAAGCCTATATTGAATCAAAAAAAACGAAAAACACTCAGAGAAATGCCACCTTAAAAGAAAAATTAATAGGTGTTATTGAATAAGCTAACAGCCGCTTAATGCTAAATCTTAATAGCGCTTAGATTGGCTAGGACAGATAGCAGGCTGCAAACAAAAAAGGCCAAAGTGTAAGTACCCACTTCGGCTAATCTACTTTATTTGCATATCGATAGACTATATTGATATGCCATCTTTATATCAAGAATTGCTTTAGCTCAAGGCCCTTAACATCCATGCCGTTTTTTCATGTAAACGCATTCTGTCTGACACTAATGCTGCAGAGGATTCGTCGTCTGCTTGTTGCGCCGATGCCAATACTTTACGACACGTTTTAACCACTGCTTCGTGACCCTTTAGTAGGATATTAACCATTTCGGTACCAGTGGGTACGCCGTCTATTTCTTGAATTGAACTAAGCTTAGCAAACTCTTTATAAGTGCCCGGTGCAGCCACGCCTAAAGTACGAATGCGCTCAGCAATATCATCAACCGCTATCGCTAACTCAGTATAATGCTCCTCGAACATGAGATGTAATTCTCTGAATTGCGGCCCAGTGACATTCCAGTGGAAATTATGGGTTTGTAAATACAGCGTATAAGAGTCTGCTAACAAACACTTTAAGCCTTGTGCAATGACTTCTCTGTCTTTTTCATTGATACCAATATTAATATTACTCATAATTTTTTCCCTTGTGGGTTGAGAGTGTGAATAAACAATAGTCCTTATGAATCTTGATGGCTAATGAAGATTATTAAACAGCGCAATCGATTTAACAAATCAATAGTAAAACATTTAATAGATTATTTGCATTAATTCGCAAACAACTGATGAATATCTTGAAAGGCCTTAAATTCTAATGCATTACCACAAGGATCGACAAAAAACATGGTCGCTTGCTCACCAGCTTGCCCTTCAAAGCGTATATGAGGCTTAATGATAAAATCAACATTGGCGGCACTAAGCGTACTCGCCAACTCTTGCCAATCCCCCCAGTTTAGAACCACTCCGAAGTGTGGAATAGGCACGGCATGGTGATCCACTTGATTATGTTTGGGTAAACTTGGCATCTCTGTCACTAGATGTGTCACTAATTGGTGTCCAAAAAAGTTCCAATCGATCCATTGTTCAGACCAGCGGCCTTTTTCACAACCCAACAAGCCACCATAAAAGGCTTGTGCCTGCTCTAAATCTGCAACGGGAATAGCAAGATGGAAGGGTGTAAGCATTATTTATCACCTATAAAAATGTTGAGAAACTTAAATGTATTATCCATAAAAGGCGGATAATGTCACAGCACATCATAAGCTTTTATTGAACCCTAAACGATGTAATAAAGAGACTAAACTAATAGGCGAGACAGGTTTGACTAAAAAGCCTTCAGCACCATTTTCGATTGATTGGCGAATATTATTATTTGAACGACTCGCAGAACACACCACTACATCACTATGCGGGCTTTAAGTAATGTGTTGCTTGGTATGACGTAAGCACTATCAGCAGCTTGCCCAAATTTATAGCGCATATGTTTTAGCATCAAGTTAGAAAAAGTGCGTATGGTTTCAACGACGTCGATAATAAGTATCTTTCTCTGGTTCAATGTCTATGGCTCGTAATTCACTATAATGTTCTCATTATGGGGCAAGATATTTTGCATAAACATCAAACAAAAAACACACTCTATGAATTCCGCTCAAAAAAAAGCTGCAAGTTGCAGCCTTAATTTACGTATTACCTCGAGGAATTTAAACCTCGAATGGATGCCTTAACACAATCGTTTCGTTTCTATCAGGGCCAGTAGAAATAATATCTATTGGCACACCGGTTAATTCTTCAATGCGCTTGATATAATTTTTAGCCGCTTGAGGCAAATCCGCATATTCAGTGACACCAAAAGAATTTTCACTCCAACCAGGCATGCTTTCATAGACAGGTGTGATCAACTCATAGCCATCAGCTGCCATAGGTGGCACATCTTGAATATTTCCTTGGGCGTCTTTATAACCTATACAGATACTTAAGCTTTCTAAGCCATCCAGTACGTCTAACTTAGTTAAACAAAAGCCCGTAATAGAATTGATTTGTACTGCGCGTTTCATGGCAACAGCGTCAAACCAACCAGTTCGACGTTTACGACCTGTTGTCGCACCAAATTCATGGCCTTTTACGCCAAGGTGCTGACCGACTTCACAGTCTAATTCTGTAGGGAAAGGGCCTGAGCCAACACGCGTGGTATAGGCTTTAACGATTCCTAATACATAATCCAGATTAAGTGGGCCAAACCCCGCCCCCGTAGCCACACCGCCTACTGTGGTATTAGATGAGGTCACATAAGGATAAGTGCCGTGGTCAATATCCAGCAAAGTACCTTGTGCACCTTCAAACATGATGGCATCGCCACGTAAGCGGGCTTTGTCCAATACGTCTGTCACGTCAACGACCATAGCTTTTAATATATCCGCTACCGCTAACGCATCAGCCAACACTTTTTCATAACTAACGGGTTCAACTTTATAGTAGTTGGTTAACATAAAGTTATGATATTCAAGGACTTCTTTTAACTTAACCGCAAAATCTTCAGGGTTAAATAAGTCGCCTACACGCAAACCACGGCGTGAAACTTTATCTTCATAGGCTGGACCAATACCACGACCCGTGGTGCCAATGGCTTTATTACCTCTGGCTTTTTCACGGGCTAAGTCAAGTTCTACATGGTATGGCAGAATAAGTGGACAAGCTTCGCTGATAACCAAGCGTTCTTTAACCGGTACACCGCGTGCTTCTAACATAGCCGTTTCTTCAAGCAGCGCTTCAGGACTTAGCACGACACCATTGCCGATAACACAAGTGACGTTTTCACGTAAAATTCCCGAAGGAATAAGGTGCAAGACAGTTTTTTCACCATCTATGACAAGAGTATGACCGGCGTTGTGGCCACCTTGATAACGCACTACATAAGCTGCTTGATCTGTGAGTAAATCAACAACCTTACCTTTACCCTCGTCACCCCATTGGGTGCCAAGTACAACAACATTTTTAGCCATAATAAGAAGGGAGTCGTAAAATTAGGCGAGGATTCTAACAAAAAACAATCTGCATCTAAATAGCAAAATCGTGCAGCTTATAATCAATTGTATTACAGCTAATAAAGACAGGCATAAAATTAAAATAAATAACCTGAGCTCCGGATAAGCCATACCGTCCAGCACCACTATTATTGCGCCTATCTTCGTTGATCTTGCTCACAATAGCGCGCTATTCCCTCACAAGCTCGCCTCGATAAACGCAATAATAGCAGCACTGGATGTGTTTAATTTATTCGCAAGGTAACAATAACTCTCTGACAGACTGTAATTATTACCTTTATTTTGAGAAAAGCGGCACGCCTTAACCAGGTTTCAGGTTAAATACATCAAACTTACCACACCAATAGTGACCAAAATACCACCCATAGTGCGAAGTTCGTTAACAGGTTGTTGCGATATTTGTTGTAAAAAACGTTGCCATTTATTGGCAAATAACATCGGTCCAATCCCTTCAACTATAAGAACCATGGCTAACGCCATCAGAATTACTTCACCAAATGAAAACATTTAAAAACCATAAGTCATATTTTTAGCCCTAGGATAATACGATTGTCGGCTAACACAAGTAGTAGGTGTAACCCACTTTAGACTTTTACCAACTCGACGCCCTGAGGATTCAGTTTATAACCCACCCCCAAACGGGGAGCAGTATTGGTGGTGACGTGGCATCTTGTTCAATTTTGGTGCGTAACTGATTGATATAGCAATTCACTGATGCTCATATCCACTGTGATGCTAACCCCACACTGACACCAAAAATTGACTGCGACTCACTCTAACCCCAGCACCTTGTCTGTCTCTGCACTTTTTGCAGTGAGTATGATAATCCCTTGAGATTGTTTTTACTGTCGCACTTGACGGCAAATATCTAAACCACAACTACCGGTAACATAACATCTAAAATAAGTAACCAATAAGCATTACCCAAGGTCATCGTTGACCCTGCTTTTATACGGATTGGTATTGCACAGTGGTTGACACACTTAACTCGAGCAAATTAACACACATAAGCGTTGCTATATAATAGTCATCTACGACCCATAAAATACGCTCAGACATGTCAATCATGCCTATGGAAAGTAAAAACAAAAAACGCTCAACAAATGATTAATTGAGCGTTTTAAAGTGCAAACTCCCAAAAGCTAATCCGCATAACCGCTACCTAAAGCACGAAAAGGCAGCGCTAAACCAAGCTCGGGTATTTGAAGTCCAATCCATTGGGGGAACGTATTGCTATTGGGGCCAGGAAACAGTACGTATTCATTGGCCCAAGGGTAAAGGGCAATAGCATCAGAAATTTGTGGGATCAACCGGTGGGCTTTATCGCCTTGTATTGATAGTATTTTTACTGGCTTTGCACCGTACCAATACCGGTCAGGTGTGGCCGTTTTATACTCACGCAACGCAGGCAGGCCGTTCTTTACTCGCCACCCCACCACCTCGTAAACTGTATACTCGGCCGCATCTTGAGGTTTAACCGCTATCCAAGTGTGCACTGCAAACCAACCTCGCCAACTAAAAGCATCGGCGGCATACACCTCAATCACTGCACTTTTCTGTGTTGTTGGATCGGCTGCGATACCGGCAGGCTCTCGGCTTGCTTCACGCCAATTTGTATTGGTACAGCCCAAAAAGAATACAAAAAACAAAACAATTACACTATTTTTATTCAAAATACACCTCGATGGATTCACTCTCAACAGGAGGAAATTATTCAAATAACAACAAACCAAAATTATCGATCATGGCTTTAAACCCTAATATTTTGTGTAACTCAACATTCCGCTTAAAAACATTAACCACCTCAATATTTTTAACCTCTGTAAACTCTCATATGATTTTATTGGTTGGAACGTGTTATTTTTTGGCTAGTAACTTTAGCTTGGTAAATGGAATAACACAGCGCTAACAATAAACAAATACCTGCTGGAATATATAGCGCATCAAATTTAAGCACACTAAATAGATAAGCACCAAAAGTTCCGCCCAAAATAAAACCGATAATGATCAGCATAAACAATAATGCCTTTCTTTTATCGAATTCCTCACCTCGTAATTTTGCCCCCAGCATAATGCCTAAATCAGTAAATATGCCCGTTACATGTGTGGTTCGAATAACGGCACCGCTAAAAGTAGTAGCTAGTGCATTCTGCAGCCCGCATGCAGCAGAGGCTAAATAATGCCCATTCAAGGAATCATTTGATAAGAAATAAATAGAGCTAAATAGTAACAGCGCCTCCAAAGAAAGAAGGCCGCTGTAATTATGGCTTAATTTTAATGCACCACTACGCAAAAAAAATCCCGACACAGCCGCTCCGACGAGGAAACTCAATAGAATAATCAATAAATGCAACACATCGATAAATGTGGAATTCACCATTCCTGTCCCAAGAAGGGTCGCGGTACCCGATAGATGTGAAATGGATTGGTGCTTAAAACCCAATAAACCGATGGCATTAACTAGGCCTGCAACCAAAGCAAGCACAAAGGAACCATATTCTATCCAGCGGGGTAATTTTGATATCACAATACTCCAAAGCGGCTAAAGTCAGATTAAGCATCTAACTATACTCGGTCTAATTTAATTAACGTGACTGTGTGTTAATTTTGAGAAAACCTAATTAGTGGGCAAAATATTGTTGGCTAAATGTTGAACGCAGTGAAAACAGCCTGCTGTATTTTTGCGGGCTTGTTATATGTTGTGATCTTTACTTTTAGAAGCACCTTACCTAAGGAGAAAAGCCATTGCTCCAAGACCCAGCCCAACCTCAAAATCAGCTAATGCGTCAGAGCTGAAGCCGAGTAAAACATCGGCTTGATTTGATGTAATTACCCATTGGCTAAACATAAAAGTAACGACACCGATTGCAGGTATTAAAACTAAATGTGACTTAGTTTTTTTATATTTAGCTCTCACACTTAATTTGCATATAACACCAGACGATTTAAAGTTGCGGTATCAAAACGGAAGTTACTTTAAACCGTTCTGGATGATTGCTCTGGTTATTCATTTTAGTGCCCGTGCTCATTTTTTTCCTTTGGCGCTAATGCTGGAAACTTATGTGTTGCAAATGCACTATGACAACTGACACAAGATTCGCTCATTTCAGCAAAATAGAAATTGATTAATTCAGATTTTTTGTTCTTAGCAGCATGTTCAAGCATTCCAGCTAGGTAATGAAAATTCTGATCTTTTGCAATAAATTCAATGGGTAATACTGACTTTAATTCTTTTATTTGTTCTTCTGTTAGTTGCTGTTTCAAAATATAACTATTTTGTATTTTTCCTGCAATGGTTGCGATCTCATCCCAATTTCCAGAAATATACGCAGGGATAATGGACATCATTCCACCTTCCAAGGCTCGCATTTCTTGAGAGAGCAAATCACGTAATTCATGAGAAAGTGCTTCAACCCCAGAAGACTGCTGTTGTTTTTCTTGATGTTCTTCAAGTTGATGCTTATCCCCTCCAAAACTCATAGTAGGTAACAGAATGACAAAAAGTGATAGGTAAATAAGATTTCTCATATAACGTCCTAGCTTAGATTGAGTGAACTACTCCACATTAAGCCGACGGAAAGGGCGTAGCGAATTGCAGTCGGAATCAGTAGATTATTAAGTACTGTACCTAAAAATAGTCAATTTTTACACTCGCTATAATGACAAGATAAACTATGAAAATAAATGACTGACTTGGTCTGAGAACAGTAGCGTTTTAATAATTATTATTCCATTTTCATTTTCTGATTTAAATTGCCATGAAAGAAGCCCAAATATTACCAAGACACCCAGAATATAATTTTTGTATCGGCCTGAATATCTCAGTCAGCAAAGCCGATGCTTTAGATTTTACATTGGGTATAGCCAACAAAAACTGGCTTTCGCCAGTCTCTCTTTATAGTGTCAGATTTAGTAGCTCGTAGCTAAGCCCCGTAGCAACTAATACAACAGTCCATACACCTTACGTCGATACTTCGATTTCAATGGATCCCCATCGGGCAAGGCATTGATCATATCCAAGGTTAATTTTTTCGCATCACCGAAATTCAGATCTTTGTATAAAACCGACAAAATCAGCTCTAACGCTTCTTCTATTTGATTAGCTTGATGCAACTGCACCGCAAGTTTGACTTTTATTTCTAGGTCATCGGGGTTGAGCACCAGCTGCGCTTGCAAGGCTTTGATTTCAGGTGAATCTGCAGCTTGTTCGGCCAACTCAATTTTTCCTAAAATACTATTGTATAAGGCGTCTTGGTCAACTAAGCCAATGGTGTCTAACAAAGCTTTAGCTTGTTTTATTTGACCTAACTCTACTTGGCAATCAGCCAGTAATAATCTGATATCAGCACGCTGCATATTCATATCATGAGCTTGTTTAAGCACAGTATAAGCTTGCTGATAATCGCCTGTGCTGACTAGCTCGACCGCTTGTTCATATAAAGCGTCTTCTGGCTTGGGCAAGTGTTTCTCAAAGGTGGCTATAATTTCTGCTTCAGTTTGCACACCAGCAAAACCGTCAATGGGTTGACCTTCTTTTACCAGAATCACTGTAGGTAAGTTTTGCACACCAAATTGCTCGGCAATTTCTTGCTGTTGCTGGCAATCAACGCGAGCGTGGATCAAGTTACCGCTATATTTAGCGGCCACATTGGCTAACACTGGCGACAGTTGCTGGCTTGGTTCATAACCTTCGGCCCAAAACTCTACCATCACCACTTGTGTTTGCGAGTCTTGTAATATGACTTGCTGGAAATTTTCTGGGGTAATATCAATCACGTTATTCATAATAGAGTCCATATACATTTGATTGGAAAGTGATGGGGTCAAATCATTGAAAATCAAGCTAATTATTGATTTAGACATAAATATAAACTGTCGCCTAGTAGACATTTTATGGGCATTTGCTATGCTAAATTTAAATTTATACATCACGCTAAAAGCTCATAGCAATGACGCAGCAAACGCCCCTTCAATTTAATAGTTTTGCCCAGTTTTATCCTTATTATCTGTCTGAACATCAAAACCTGACCTGTCGGCGTTTACATTTTGTTGGTTCTAGTTTGATCTTAGTTTTGCTGGCTTACACCCTTATGACTGAGCAATGGATGTTGTTATGGTGTGTACCTGTTTTAGGTTATGCCTTTGCTTGGGCAGGGCATTTCTTTTTTGAGCACAATAAACCCGCGACCTTTAAATATCCTTTTTACAGTTTATTAGGTGATTGGGTCATGTTTAAAGATATGTTACTTGGCAACATAAAACGCTAGTCGTTTACTTTAGGGTATCGATTTTCTCTTAAATACGGGTAAACCAGTTTAAATAGCCTGCTTTTTTTAATGTCAATATGATTTGATTAAAAAAAGTACAAAATTGTTTGTTTACTAGCCTTTCCAAGACAACAAAAAACACTTAAACTTGCGCCCCTTTTTAGAGCACGGTCGATTTTTGCACAATTAAATGTAAAGGATAATCATTCTATTATTATGCAGATTGGTCCGTATGTCTTAGAAAACAATTTGATACTGGCTCCCATGGCGGGAGTGACAGATAGGCCATTTAGACAATTATGTAAACGTCTTGGGGCAGGTTTGGTGGTATCAGAGATGCTCTCGTCCAATCCAAGGGTTTGGGATTCGGATAAATCCCGACAACGGATGGATCATGAGGGTGAAGAGGGGGTGCGCTCGGTGCAAATTGCAGGGTCAGATCCTGAATTAATGGCACAAGCGGCACAGTTTAATGTGGGCAATGGCGCGCAAATTGTTGATATCAATATGGGTTGCCCAGCTAAAAAAGTGAATAAGAAGTTAGCGGGATCAGCATTGCTGCAAGACCCACCCTTGGTTGAAAAAATCATTCAAGCGGTAGTAACAGCAGTAGATGTACCTGTTACCTTAAAAATACGCACAGGTTGGAATGTTGAAAATCGCAATGGGTTATTAATAGCTCAAATTGCACAGGACAACGGCATTCAATCATTAGCGGTGCATGGTCGCACCAAAGCCTGTATGTACAAAGGCGACGCAGAATACGACACCATTAAGGCTATTAAACAAGCCGTGTCGATACCTGTTGTTGCCAACGGTGATATAACAAGCGTGCAAAAAGCGAAGCACGTTTTGGAATACACCGGCGCAGATGCGTTAATGATCGGTCGGGGAGCTCAGGGTCACCCTTGGATATTCCGCGAGATCTTGCACTATCTGCAAACTGGCCAAATGTTGGTTGCACCTAACATTGACGAGGTGAGTAGCGTTTTGCTTGAGCACGTCGCCAATGTCCATCAGTTTTACGGTGGTATAAAGGGCTGCAGGATTGCCCGCAAGCATGTGGGCTGGTATTTGGCCGAACACGACCAGCAAAAGCTGTTCCGTGCAAAGTTCAACGACATCGAAGATGCAGGAGAGCAACTTGATGCCTTAACTATGTACTTTGATAAATTGGCAGGCGAATCAGCACTTTGATTTGTGTCTGAGCTAGTTTCACCTGCTGCTTAATATGTCTAACTTAAAGAGCAAGATTGTATATGTTCGAACAAAATGTAACGTCTCCATTTACCACTACGGTAACTACGCCTTCGCAAACTCAGGCTCAAAAGCCTCTTCGCGATTCAGTTAAACAAGCGGTAAACAAGTATCTAAAGCAACTTGATAACACCAACATCGAAAATTTATACGAGCTAGTCATGGCCGAAGTTGAAGCGCCAATGTTAGAAGAAATAATGACTTTCACACGTGGCAACCAAACTAAAGCGTCAACTATGTTAGGTATCAACCGTGGCACCTTACGTAAAAAGCTAAAACAATACGGCATGAACTAAGGGTTTTTGTCTAGAATAAAGAGCACCTTATGGTGCTCTTTTTGTTTGTGTTGACCATGACCAAATAGTCAACAAACAACCATACGAATTAAATTGCCAAAATCTTTGCCACTTAAATAGTGGACCCAACATGGAACACACATGCAACAAGACTTACCAGCAACACCTATTCGTCGCGCACTATTAAGCGTATCTGATAAATCCGGCCTACTTGAGTTTGCTCAGTTCTTGGCCAGCCAAGGTGTAGAACTATTATCTACCGGTGGCACCGCAAAACTACTTAGGGACAATGGCCTAAACGTTATTGAAGCATCAGATTACACAGGGCATCCTGAAATTATGGACGGCCGAGTGAAAACCTTACACCCCAAAATTCATGGTGGCATTCTGGCTCGCCGTGGAGAAGACGAACACGTCATGGCTGAAAACAATATTCTGCCTATCGATTTAGTCGTAGTGAACTTGTACCCATTTGCAGCCACAGTTGCCAATGACGATTGCAGCTTAGAAGACGCTGTCGAAAATATTGATATTGGTGGTCCCACTATGGTTCGCGCCGCGGCTAAAAACCATAATGACGTCACTATTGTAGTTAACACTAAAGATTACGCCCGCGTAATGACAGAGATGCAGGCGAACAGTAATGCAGTCACCAAAACCACACGTTTTGATTTAGCCATTGCCGCATTTGAACACACTGCTGAATACGACGGTATGATAGCTAACTACTTTGGTGCCATGATTGAGGCGGCTGACTGCGAAGAACATTGTGGTCATAGTCATAGCGAATTCCCACGCACTTACAATATGCAATTCACTAAAAAGCAAGACTTGCGCTACGGTGAAAACAGTCATCAAAGTGCGGCTTTTTATGTTGAAAATGCTATTCAAGAAGCGTCTGTTGCCACCGCCATTCAGCTGCAAGGCAAAGAATTATCTTTCAACAATATTGCCGATACCGATGCCGCTTTAGAATGTGTAAAAGAATTTGATGTACCTGCCTGCGTTATTGTTAAACACGCCAATCCTTGTGGTGTAGCTTTAGGCGATGATATTTTGAGCGCATATGAACGCGCTTATCAAACCGACCCAACTTCAGCCTTTGGTGGCATTATTGCGTTTAACCGCGAACTAGATGCCGCTACAGCTCAAGCTATTGTTGATCGTCAATTTGTTGAAGTGATTATTGCCCCATCTATCAGTGATGCCGCGGTAGAAGTGGTGTCTGCCAAGAAAAACATACGTTTATTAGCATGCGGTGATTGGCAAGGCCAATTGACGGAAGGCCATGACTTCAAACGGGTTAATGGCGGTTTATTGGTCCAAGACCGTGATTTTGGCATGGTCGAGGAGGATGAACTTCAAGTAGTCACTAAAGTTAAACCAACTGACAAACAGTTAAAAGATTTGATGTTCACTTGGAAAGTAGCCAAATACGTTAAGTCCAACGCGATTGTGTATTGTAATGACAGCATGACTATTGGTGTAGGTGCGGGTCAAATGAGCCGTGTTTATTCTGCCAAAGTGGCTGGCATTAAAGCCGCGGATGAAGGTTTGCACGTTGCAGGGTCGGTAATGGCCTCTGATGCGTTCTTCCCGTTCCGTGATGGTATTGACGCGGCAGCTGCTGCCGGTATCAGTGCCATTATCCAACCGGGCGGATCAATGCGCGACCAAGAAGTCATAGACGCCGCAGACGAACATGGTATTGCTATGGTCTTCACTGGTATGCGTCACTTTAAACACTAATATTGTGAATGATAATCCGGAGTCATAGCGCAAAATATTGACTCCGGTTTTTGTTACCTCTGACGCACAATACCGTTACAATCTATTCAAATCCATTTTCACCTTAATGCGAGAATATTATGTTTAAACGATCCTTAAAAGTTGCTATTGCTCTATCTTTACTCAGCTCACCTCTAGTATTTGCTGATGCACTTAGCGATGCGGTTAATCATGAAAACCGTTCGATTAAAGAACGTTCCAGAGATGAATATCGCCATCCTCAACAAACACTGCGATTCTTCGATATTCAAGCTGATATGGCCGTGGCAGAAATCTCCCCCGGTGGCGGTTGGTACAGCAATATTCTTGCACCTCTTTTAAACCAAAAAGGTCAGCTTTATGCCGCGCATTTTTATATAGAAGAGGGTGGCAACGCTTACTACAAAAAGTCTCTTGATGGTTTTATGCAAATGGTAAGTCAGGATGAAAATCACAAAAATACTAAGGTGACAGCATTTCATCCTACCAAGGCCATGGAATTTGCCCCTGCCAATTCTCTGGATAGAGTGCTGACGTTTCGTAACGTACACAATTGGTATATGCAAACTGGACAAGAAGGTGTTGAAAGCGCATTTTCAAGCTTTTTTAATGCCCTTAAAAAAGGCGGTATCTTAGGTGTAGTTGAACATAAACTGCCAGAAGATTTGACTGATGAAGCACAAAACAGCTCAGGTTATATGAAACAGTCCTTGGTGATTGCTGCTGCTGAAAAAGCAGGATTTACATTACTTGCACAGAGCGATCTCAACCTTAACCCACTGGATACCACTGATCATGAAAAAGGTGTATGGACCCTGCCTCCTGGATTACGTTTGGGTGAAAAAGACCGCGCAAAATATTTAGCTATCGGTGAAAGCTCACGTATGACACTTAAGTTTATTAAGCCATAATTTGTCAAGCCCTAAATAAATGACTAAAGAATAACAAACCCTATGAATGTATTGATTATTGGCGGCGGTGGTCGCGAACATGCGCTAGCTTGGAAAGCAGCGCAATCGGCAAAAGTTTCCCACGTGTTTTTAGCACCGGGTAATGCGGGAACTGCCCTTGAGGACAAGCTAACCAATGTAGATGTGGGTGCTGAAGACGTCTCTGCTTTGGTGGCCTTTGCACAGCAAAACCAAATAGACTTAACTATAGTGGGTCCAGAAGTGCCATTGGTATTAGGTGTAGTGGATGCCTTTCAAGCCAAAGGACTCAAAATATTTGGCCCTTCTCAAGCTGCAGCCCAGCTAGAGGGTTCAAAAGCCTTTACCAAAGACTTTTTGGCACGTCACAATATTCCCTCTGCTGATTATCAAAACTTTACGGAAATTGCACCCGCTCTTGCCTATGTGCGAGAAAAAGGTGCACCTATAGTCGTCAAAGCCGACGGATTAGCCGCAGGTAAAGGTGTGATTGTCGCCATGACATTAACCGATGCAGAAGATGCCATTCGCGACATGTTAGCGGGTAACGCTTTTGGTGAGGCCGGCAACCGCGTAGTTATCGAGGAATTTCTCGATGGTGAAGAAGCGAGCTTTATTGTGATGGTCGATGGCAAAAATGTTTTGCCTTTTGCCACCAGCCAAGATCATAAACGTGTTGGCAATGGCGATACCGGCCCAAACACTGGGGGTATGGGTGCTTATTCACCTGCACCTGTGGTCACTGCGGATATCCACCAGCGCGTAATGGATGAAGTGATTAACCCTACCGTTAAAGGTATGGCTGCAGAAGGCAATACTTACGTAGGCTTTTTGTATGCAGGTTTGATGATCATGGCCGACGGCACACCTAAAGTAATTGAATATAATTGCCGCTTCGGTGACCCAGAAACCCAACCTATCATGATGCGTTTACAGTCTGACTTAGTCGAATTAGTCGAAGCAGCCTTAGACGGTAATCTTGACCAAATTCAAGCTGAGTTTGATACCAGAGCGGCTGTTGGTGTCGTTCTTGCTGCTGGTGGTTATCCAGGTAGTTACAATAAAGGTGATGTGATTGAAGGTTTAGCCCTTGGTGATGCCCACAGCAAAATATTCCATGCAGGCACCAAAAATATTGATGGCAATGTGACAACCAATGGTGGTCGAGTCCTGTGTGCTACCGCTTTAGGTCATACTGTCACCGAAGCCCAACAGAAGGCTTACAAGCTGGCTAAAACTATTAGCTGCAAGGGTATGTTTTATCGCGATGATATCGCTTATCGTGCGATTGCTCGAGAGCAAAAAAGCTAGTTTAAACGGGCTATTTAATAGTGATAAGAAAAAAGTGCTGCGGCGCTTTTTTTGTTTTTAGCGTTGAGAAAATTCACTCTGAAATTTTATATATCAATAAGATAATAAATATTCTTACATTGAAATACCTATTCATTACTTTCACATCACAATTTAGTTAACCATATGTTTTTAATGGAATTTAAATTAAAGAATATATATTTATATGCATCATATAGTAATGAAGAATGTTACCTAGTGATTATTTTTTTATGATTCTTTTTAACTTCGGCTTTAAATAGTGAAATTAACCTTGAAATACATATTTCTTGATATTATGTTTTTTTATCCTGGAAGCCAGAGTTGTGGGTTTTAAGCCGAGAATAACCGCAGCACCGTTTTCACCATAAATTTTCCCACCCGCTTGTTTGAGCGCTAATTCAATACTCGAAACACCTAGTTTTATTTTTTGTATTTCATTTATCGGCCCTATTGAAGGTAGAATGATCACCTCAGGTGTTTTAGATATTGTCGAAGATAGGGAGTTGAATTGCAGTCTATTGTCATTCGACAATATTACCTGACGCTCGATAATGTTTTCCAATTCACGGATATTACCTGGCCAATGATAAGCTTTTAGATGTTCTAGTTGAGCGAGTGACACCTTGGGGCGTGGTTTATTCGAGCGGCTGCAAATCTTTTCAATAAAATGATTGGTTAATATGGATAAGTCCTCTAATCGTTTTCGTAGCGCTGGAGACTCAATAGGAAACACATTCAAACGAAAAAACAAATCTTCTCGAAACTTGCCTTGCTCAACCAGTGATTTGAGATCTTGATTGGTAGCCGCGATAACACGTACATCAACGTAACAAGTTTTGGAGTCGCCTATCCGTTCAAATTGCTGCTCCTGAAGAACGCGCAATAACTTACTTTGCAGTTGCAGTGGAATTTCGGCGACTTCATCTAGAAAAATAGTGGCACTGTCCGCTAGCTCGAAACGCCCGGCACGGTTGGCAATGGCCCCTGAAAATGCGCCTTTAACGTGGCCAAAAAACTCACTTTCGAACAAATCGGCTGGTATCGCAGCACAGTTCACCCTGATTAACGGGCGTGCTTTTCGTACACTTGCTTCGTGGATCGCTCTGGCTATCAACTCTTTTCCAGTGCCAGATTCTCCGGTAATCAGTACATTTGCATTGGTAGGTGCAACCAACTCTATTTGACGCACCATATGTTGCACCGCCGCGCTTTGACCAATAATTTGGTGATGATTGAAATCCGCATTTATTTCTTCTTGTAGGTAGGCGTTTTCTAACTCCAAACGGTGTTTCAATGAGTCTACTTCGCGTATCGCATTGAGTAGTTTTTTTTCAGTTTTTTTACGTTCCGTGATGTCACGAAAAATCACTACTGCGCCTACTAGATTTCCGTTGTCGGTTACCGGAGTACTAGTGTATTCGACCGGGATCGCCTTACCCGATTTATTCCAAAATACTTCGTCATCAACGCTGTGCACTGTTCCGTCATGAAAAGCCGCATATATTGGACAATCGCTAGGATGATAGTGACTACCATTTTCATGGGTATGGTGAATAATAGAGTGAATGTTTCGCCCAACAAGTTCGTTTTTACTCCAGCCAAGCATTTGCTCTGCCGCAGGGTTAACAAAAGTGCTGCATCCATTTGCATCTACACCATAAATGCCATCACCCACTGCCGACAACAGTAATTGGTTTTGTCGTTCAATTTCTTCGAATACAGTTTCTGTTCGAGTCCAATGTAAGAAGCCAGCATGGTGATGACGGTCGGCCGAGGCTTTATGACGTAACCTGAATAAATCTATACCGTCGCTACAACTGAATATAAGTTGTATCTTTTCTTTTTTTTTACACACCGACACCATGGTTTCAAGAGGTGCTGAACCACCGGGTGCAGAAAAAAATAAATTTTCACTCCATGCCCATCCTTTATGCATGGCGGCTCGGCTTAAGTTATACAACTCGGGCAAACAGCCCGCAAAAAGGCTGGTCACAGTGATCGTTTCGCTTAATACATCGCCAAGTAAAAAAAGGTCTCTAGCCTTAGCATTTGCTGCCAAAACTTTATTATCAAAGGGCGCAACTAATAGTTGAGCTTGAGGAGCGTGTTCAAAAACATCATTTATTAGCATGAGTTCACCTATTTTTTGAGCATTCCTTAGCGCTTTTATTGTGTCTATCCAAATCTTTATTCAATTAACAAGCCAACAACGAAAGTTCGTTCCTATCATCTCGAAAATTCGTTACAGAACGAAATTCCGTTGCGGGTTGGCATACTGTGATAAATAAAAACCCATTAAAAACATAGAGATAAAAATATTGCTGGTGTGGCACATTTTTCGCTTTATGCATTTAAGCTGGCGATAAAAGATTAGTAGTTTGTGAAGCCAGTAATTATTTTCTCATAATTAAGAGCTCTGCAAATAGCCAGTGCTCACTATTTACTCATTTATGCACAACAATCGAGCAAGAGGTAAGAAAATGTCCAGTAAGAGCTTAGGTAATCCATTTGATGGTGATATTTCTTTATCACACAAAAAAAATTGTGGATGCGTAACCTGCAATGCCGCGCACAAAGGCGTTGACTTAACGTCAGAAAAACAAAGCCGCATGTTGTTTGAAAAACAAGCACAGAACTGCATACAAATAGACCCATCGCAACTAAATACAAAGCAACCTGCATTTGGTAGCAGTGATGACATGATGGGGCAAGTGATAGAAAACGCCATCGTTCGTGGAGTGTTTGGCCAAAGTGAATTGGGCCGCCGAAATTTTATGAAGATGGTAGGTAGTTCAACAGCTGCCGCGGTTATTGGCAGTATGTTACCAATAGAAAAAGCCAAAGCAGCTGTGATGGAAACCTTAGGTAAACTTGAGAAAACCAAGCTTAATATTGGTTTTGTGCCGATTACCTGTGCCACGCCTATTATCATGGCTAAACCAATGGGTTTTTATGAAAAATATGGATTAGATGTTAACGTCATAAAAACTGCCGGTTGGGCAGTAGCGCGCGATAAATCGTTAGCCGGCGAATACGATGCCGCACACATGTTAACACCCATGCCTTTAGCTATGACTATGGGAGCCGGTTCCTCACCTGAACCCTATATTATGCCAGCGATTGAAAACATAAACGGTCAGGCAATTGTGTTGCATGTAAAACATAAAGATAAGCGTGATCCCAAACAGTGGAAAGGTTTTAAATTTGGCGTGCCGTTTGAGTATTCCATGCATAACTTTCTGCTACGTTATTATGTGGCTGAGTTTGGCCTTGATCCAGATGTGGATATTCAAATTCGTGTGGTACCACCACCAGAAATGGTCGCTAATTTACGCGCCGGTAACTTGGATGGATATTTGTCACCGGATCCGTTTAATCAACGAGCTGTGTGGGAAAAGGTAGGCTTTTTACATGTATTGACTAAAGATATTTGGGCAGGTCACCCATGTTGTGCTTTCGCCTGTAGCCAACGATTCGCTACCGAGAACCCTAATACTTATACCGCATTATTACGATCAATTGTTGAAGCAACACATTATTCTCAAAAACACGAGAACCGTAAGGAAATTGCTGAAGCGATCTCGATTAAAAATTATCTGAACCAGCCAGTACCTGTAGTGCAGCAAGTGCTGACAGGATATTACGCTGACGGTTTAGGAGGTGTTCAAAATGTTCCCGACCGGATCGATTTCGACCCTTTCCCATGGCACTCTATGGCTGTATGGATTTTAACCCAAATGAAGCGTTGGGGGTATATCAGCGGTGACGTAAATTATCAGCAAATTGCTGAACAAGTTTATTTGGCTGCGGATGCAAAGAAAACCATGCAACACCTTGGCTATTCAGTCCCGACTAAGACCTATAAAAACCATACTATTATGGGCAAAGTTTTTGATCCCGCTACGCCTGAAGCATATTTGCAGAGCTTTGCGATTAAAAAATGAATATTTCAATTAATATGAAGGCCGCATTATTGTCGATAACCTTTGGTGCATTTCTATTACTACTATGGGAAGTATCTAATCAATCTCCACCTGTAACAGTGGCTCAGACTGAATACGACTTGTTAATGGGAGGAGCTGATCAGGAAGCGCGTGTGCCGCCTCCTTCTCAGGTGTTTGCTTTAGCAGTAAGAGAACTCAGTGACCCGTTTTATGACAAAGGGCCAAATGACAAGGGTATAGGTATTCAACTTGCCTACTCTTTGTATCGTGTCTTGACCGGGTTCTTTGCCGCAGCATTGTTGGCTATTCCCATTGGTTTTTTGATTGGTATGTCACCGTTAGCGTTCAAGACCTTAAATCCTTATATTCAACTGCTTCGACCAATATCGCCACTGGCATGGATGCCTTTAGCTTTGTTTATTATTCGGGATTCAGAAGCATCAGCCGTATTTGTAATTTTCATTTGTTCCATATGGCCCATGTTGATTAATACCACTTTTGGTGTAGCAAATGTTCGCAAGGACTGGATAAACGTGGCGCGTACCCATGAATTAAGTCCTCTGCGTACTGCGTTTAGCGTGATCCTGCCAGCAGCTGCGCCGACTATTTTAACCGGCATGCGTATTTCAATAGGCATTGCTTGGTTAGTGATAGTAGCGGCAGAGATGCTCGTAGGGGGAACGGGAATAGGTTATTACGTTTGGAATGAATGGAATAATCTCGATCTTAGCGCCGTTATATTCTCCATTTTTATGATTGGTTTGGTGGGTATGATGCTGGATATGTTGCTCTCCGGTGTTTCTAGTCTTGTGCAGTATAAGGAGTAGATGATGAGCAAACCTATGGTCCAACTTGAGGGAATGTCTAGACGTTTCCCGAACGCAACAGGTAAAGCGTTATTTACTGTTTATGAAGATTTAAACCTGCACATTAACAAAGGAGAGTTTGTTTGTATTATAGGCCATTCTGGTTGCGGCAAATCTACCGTGATGAATACCTTGGCGGGTTTGGATAAGCCCACTGATGGAGTGGTGTTGATTGACAATAAAGAAATCTCCGGGCCAAGTTTAGAGCAAGGCGTGGTGTTTCAAAACTATTCATTATTGCCCTGGTTAACAACACTTGGAAACGTGTTGTTTGGAGTACGAGCGCGCTGGCCTCAGTGGTCAAAAAGCAAACAAATAGAACACTGTAAACATTACCTGAATATGGTGGGCTTAGACAAGGTGTGCGATCACAAACCATCTCAGTTATCTGGCGGCATGCGCCAACGAGTCAGCATTGCACGAGCATTCGCAACTCAACCCAAATTGTTGTTATTAGATGAACCATTTGGTGCCTTGGATGCTTTGACAAGAGGTGTGATACAAGATGAATTGATGAAAATTTGTCAACAAACTCATCAAACGGTTTTTATGATCACCCACGATGTGGATGAGTCAATTCTACTTTCAGATCGGGTACTGTTAATGAGTAACGGGCCTATGGCTCGTATTGCTGAGTCTGTCACCGTGGACATACCTCGGCCAAGATCACGAGGCAAAGTGATAGAAGATCCAATGTATTATAAAACTCGCAATTACTTGGTCGATTTTTTGATCAACCGCTCGGCAGATTATCAAGTTGATAAAAAACACGAGCATTGGAAATTTCCAAAAACAATTAGTTTAAAGCAACCTTCTGCTGAGCAAAGCTCACCCGTTACAGACACTCTTCGCAGTATTTCTGCGTGATAATTTAAGGATCCATATTATGAATAAAGTAGATGTTACTGAAGCCATTTTTTCCGTAAAACAGGCTAAAAATTTAAGCTGGGAATCCATTGCTGAGGCCGTAGGCATGTCAACGGTTTGGACAACGTCCGCTTGCCTTGGCATGAATAGCTTCCCGCAAGATGAGGCGAATAAGTTACTCGTTTTTCTTGATTTACCCGCCGACATGCTGCCAGTGTTAATGGCCTATCCCCATAAAGCATGGGACAAGTCCATCCCACAAGACCCTCTGGTTTATCGTTTATACGAAGTAATAGGGGTTTATGGCGATACTTTGAAGGAAGTGATCAATGAAAAGTTTGGTGACGGGATCATGAGTGCTATTGATTTTTCCATGCACGTGGATAAAGAAGAAAATCCTAAAGGCGACCGTGTGGTAATTACTATGAATGGCAAGTTTTTGCGCTACGCCAACTGGTAATTAAACACGCTAATATCGGGCCTTTTTTTGGATAAATACTGGAGTGCCATCATGCACAGTAAACCCCCTTTTCCACCTTTTACCTTGGAAACAGCACGACAAAAAGTGCAAATGGCACAAAATGCCTGGAATACAAAGGATCCTGAACTCGTATCCCAGGCCTATACCACAGATTGTGTGTGGCGTAATCGTGATGAATTCTTTAGTGGCACAGAAGCAATTAAAACGTTTTTACAGCGTAAATGGCACAAAGAAAACGGTTATCAATTAAAGAAGACACTCTGGTGTTTTTCAGATAACCGTATAGCGGTTTGTTTCGAATATGAATGGCATGATCAAAACGGCCAATGGCATCGCGCTTATGGAAACGAAAATTGGGAATTTACTGTAAACGGCCTGATGAAAAGTCGTCAAGCCAGCATTAATGATGTGCCAATTAAAGAAAGTGAACGCAAGTTTAAATAGTCCAGCTTAACACTAGAGATAAAACCATGAGAAAATATAGAAAAAGGGTACTAAATATTTCTTTAACAGCAGCACTTTTTAGTCTAGCTAGCAGTCAATCTGCACATGCCGATACATTTACCGAGGCATTAACTTCAGGTAAAACCAGCGCAAACTTTAATTTGCGTTATGAAGGTGTTGAACAAAACAATCCAGCCCAAGATGCCAGTGCATTAACCCTGCGTACATTGTTGGCTTATGACACCGCCAGCTATAAAGGATTTTCGGCTAAGATTGAAATGGAAGATAGTCGTATTGTCATGGGACAAGGCGAATATACCGTAGGACCTAGTGGTTATAACCTTGGTATCTATTCGGTGATTGCGGATCCAGAACACACAGAATTAGATCAGGGTTACGTACAGTATAAAAATGATACCGTCACCGCTAAATTTGGTCGCCAAGTGATCACTATGGACGGACATCGTTTTATTGGTCATGTTGGCTGGCGCCAAGATAGACAAACCTTTGATGCAGTGTCTGCCAAAGTCACACCGACTAAAGATTTAACCTTACAATATGTTTATATCACTCAGCGTAACCGTATATTCGCTGAAGATGCAGACGTTGATGCTAAAGATCATTTGCTTAATGCATCTTATAAAACAGGATTGGGACAATTAACCGCTTACGGGTATTTACTAGAAGAAGACAACACCGCAAATAAAACAATAGACACTTATGGCTTTAGTTTTACTGGCAGCACAAAAACTGGAGACACTAAAATACTCTATTCTGCTGAGTTCGCTACTCAGACTCAAGAAACAAGCACTGCTGAATTTGATGCTGACTACCTGAGTTTGTCAGTTGGTGCAGTATTGGGTGGTGTTACTGCCAAAGTAGGTTACGAAGTGTTAGGCTCTGATGATGGCGATTTTGGGTTTTCTACTCCTTTGGCGACTTTACATAAATTCAACGGTTGGTCAGATCAGTTTCTTGGTACACCGGCACAAGGATTAGTGGATACTAATGTTAGCCTTGCAGGCAAAGTATTAGGCGGTGCATGGAAAGCGGTGTATCACACATTTGAAGCAGATAATGCTAGTGCAACTATTGATGATTTAGGCAGTGAAATTAACTTATCTTATGTGAAAAAGTATGGCGAACATTATACTACGGGTATCAAATATGCGGCCTATTCTGCAGGTGATATTAAAGTAGATGCAGATAAAATCTGGCTTTGGATTGGCGCAAAATTTTGATCTGAACGAATACCTAATGTAAACATCAAAGTCAAATATGAATAAATTACCTGCCTTTTAATTAAAGGCAGGTATGTATAAAGGCAACTTAGTTTAGATTATTTTTAACACCGGCAATTAAAGTATTAAGACGTTCAGCATTTTTTCCTATATCACTCATGCCAACGCGGGATTTGCTGCGCGCATCGAGTATGGTCATCTGGCTATCGTTTTGAATACGAATAACCACATCATCAACAAATCCAAACCAAGTGGTGGTGTCGTAAGCTTCAATCAAACCAAGTGATTTATCAGAAGTGACCACTTCTAGCCCCATACTCATAACGGCTGCTAAAGCTGCATCAAATACTTGTTCTGTTGTTTGAGGATATTTTTGTGTTTGCAATTCAGGGTAGGCTTCACGTTGTTGGCTAGCGATTTCTTCACCTTGATACGCAGCAGGGTTAGGCGCATTAGCCCGCAGCGCTAAAATTGCCATGAATTTTGGCGGGTTAACTAAATCAGTTGTGATATCGTGAATAGGCGGTACTGACTTGGCTTTATTCATCATGCTTAGGGGCATAAAAATCGCCACAGCAGCACATAAAACGGCAACACCAGTCATCGGCCAAGAGACAGTTTTTCGCATAAAAATGACTTGAATTAGCGCTAGGACAATAGCCACGGCACCCACTATTAGTGCAATGCGCATAGCCAAAAATGCGTTCATCAGGCCAAGTATTTCTGCTTGATATAATGGGCCAGAAACTAGCAGCAATAGTAAAGCCAAAATACCTGCAATTAACATAACAATTTTCATAAAATAATGCCCTTTAAATAAGTGTCCTGAAATTTATTAACACAATGATAATATAGAATTTAATTATATATTCCTAATTTATTCACTTAAAGGACTAGCATCACTCAATATGATAAATAATACGTGGATTAGGCTAGGCGTTTTCATTACCGTACTCGCTGTCATGATGCTGTGGGAGAACCTAAAGCCCAATCGTCTATCGCCTGTGAGCAAAGGTGAACGCTGGTTAAGCAATTTTTCTATGGTTTTACTAGGCATGGTGGTGGCTAGACTGATGATACCCTCAGGCTTGGCGGCTATGGCTATCTTCGCTCAAAACAATCACATTGGTGTGTTGAATCATGTTTCAGCTAGTCTTTGGCTAAGCATCCCTATCTCGGTATTATTATTTGATTGTTTAATTTACTGGCAACACCGACTTTTTCATCGTATTCCCATGCTTTGGCGTATACATAGAGTTCACCATGCAGATCCCCATCTTGATGCATCAACAGGGTTACGTTTTCACCCACTCGAAATCGCCCTAAGTTTAATGGTGAAAATTATTGCCGTACTGCTACTAGGTGCCCCTGTATTGGCCATCCTAATTTTTGAAGTGTTGCTAAACGCCACGTCTATTTTCAATCATAGCAACATAAAACTCCCTGTTAAGCTCGACAAATTATTGAGAACGTTAATCGTGACTCAAGCCATGCACCGTATTCATCATAGCCAAGTGATGTATGAAACAGACAGTAATTTTGGTTTTAACTTATCTATTTGGGACAGGCTATTTGGCAGTTACACAGAAGAAGCAAACGCTGGTGACTATGGCATTAAATTAGGTTTGAAAGAATATTCAAGCCCACAAACCCATACCAGTCTGAAAGCTTTATTGTTGATGCCTTTTCGATGAAAACCCAACTAATCAGTTGAATTAAGTTTTTTGCCTAGTCTGTTAAGTGTTTGGTAGCCAGTCACAATCCTCACTCCAGCCGTTATGCTACAAGCTGCAGTATAGACTAATGCGATAGGTACGAAGTGCTCTGGAAATAAACAAAACAAACACAGCACCACTATGGTTTCGAAACCTTCGGCTAAACCCCCCATATAATGCATGCTTTTATTTGGGTATTGGGGATTGTCGATATTGTGTTTGCTGGCCATGATGGCAAAGGATAAGAAACAACTCCCCGTTGCAGTGAACGACAACATTAGTAGGCTGCCTGCTATTGCGTTTTGTTGAGGGTGGCTAGCAATAAAAGCAAAAACGATAGCCGAGTAAAATATAAAATCCAAACTAATATCTAAAAAACCGCCTGCATCGCTAGTATGGGTTTGCCGGGCAACCGCCCCATCTAAACCATCACACAATCTGTTGAGCAATATCAGTGTTAAAGCCAAGGTAAATTGTTCATTCATAATGGCAGGCACGGCCATTATTCCTAACATAAAGCCAAAAATTGTCACTTGGTCTGCCGTGATACCAAGATGAACCAAGGGTTTGGCTGTTAGTGCTAATGGGGGCCTGAGTATTTTATTCAGTAAGGGGTCAATCATGGGTTATTTTTGCTCAGAAGCTTGATAATAATCAGCTAGACATAACCGTTTAGCTGATGCAGGGATGTCTTCTACATCATGAGACACCATGACACTGGGAATGTTCTGTTCGGTTAGTTGTTGGAATGCCCAAGCTCCCATTTGTTCTCGAGTCCTGGGGTCTAATGCTGCAAACGGCTCGTCAAGTAACATGACTTGTGGCTGATTGGCTAAGGCTCTAATCAATCCCACTCTTGAACGTTCTCCGCCACTGAGATTTTGCGGGTAGCGTGTCCCAAGGTGAGCGAGGTTGATTTGTTCGAGCATATTCATAGCCGCAGCGCGTCTTTGTTTTTTAGAGGAACGCTGTGGGTTTTTAGGCAAGGCAAAACAAATATTGTCTTGCACATTCAAGTGAGGGAAGAGATACACGTCTTGCATCAATAACCCAACGCGTCTTTGTTCAATGGCCAAATGGGTGATATTGATGCCCGACAGCATAATTTGACCTTTAATAGCCACATGCTGCGGAATATTTCCTAATAACCAATGTAATAAGGTCGATTTTCCAATCCCGCTGGGGCCAGTGATCACCAGTAATTCACCTTTCTTAACATCAATGTCCGGCAAGGTTATACGCCATGTTTTGGCTTCGATTTGGCAATTAATAATTTCTAGCATCTTGCCTTCCCATACTTCCACGAAATCTACGGGCTAACAACGCCGCAACAAAAAATGCCATAAAAGGTAATATGGATTGTAATAACACATATAGCGCTATCAGGTCTTGCTGACTACCTGAACCAATAGCGACAGCTTCGGTTGTAATAGTCGTCACTCGTCCTGCTCCCAGCATTAGGGTAGGGATATATTGAGCAATACTCACCGAAAATGCTATCGCAAAGGCCGTGAAAATAGCGGGTAATAGTAACCTAAATCGCACTTGCCACCAGCTCTGCCATGGTGAATAACCAAAACTGGCGGCTAATAATTCATAACGTGGTTCAACACTCTGAAACGGGCCTTTTAATACCAAGTATGCATAAGCAAAAGTAAAAGGTAAGTGGGATAAAACAATCCAACCACTATGGTAACCGCCTTGGGACCAAATATGCAGAATTTGCCAACCTAACACCATACTAAGTTGCGGTAAAATAATGGCTAATAACCAATAATAGTCAGGCCAGTACTTGCCCTTTTGCCGTTGTAATTCCAATGCCAATAATGCAAAAGCAACGCCAAGCAAGCCCGAAAACAAACCTATTAACAATGAGTTTTGTAATGGCAAGGCAAAAAACAACCATTCATCTTGCCATAATCGAGTGGTGAGCTGAGTAAAAGCGAAGCTATCACTGTGCCAGTTGAAGCCAAATGACCACAAAGCGAATACCAACACCATCATGGCGGTTAACAAAGCCAACATAGGTAACCAGGCTTTAAATACAGGGTTAATGCTACCGATATAAAAACGACTGCCTTTTGTTGCTAGGGCTTTACATCCAGCATGAGCTAGCTTTTCATGACCATATAAAATCAATACCGAGACGGCCAACAATATGAGTAACAAAACATTAGCCCAAAAAGCTAACGCCTGCTCGCCAACACCAAAACTGGTTTGCCAACGATAAACAGATACCGCAAATAGCTCAGGTATATTGGGCCCCACTAACAAACTGACATCTACCACCGATAGGGTATAAGCGGTGGCGGCCAACAAAGCTAATCGGGATTGTTTAAGTAGTGCAGGGAAAACTAAAAACCACCAGCAACGATACTCTTGGTACCCCAAGGCTTGGCCCTGTAACAACCAATATTTGATGGGTAACTGGCGACCAATCGCACTAAAAATCAGTAGGAAAAAGGGCACTTCTTTTATCACTATGGCAATGATCAGGGTGGATAATCCTTTGCGGGGCAACCCTGAATCGACAAAAAACACACTACCATCACTGAACAAAAACACTAACCCTAAGGCGATCGCAAGATGAGGTAAGGATAAAAGCGGCGCGAGGTATTTTTCAAAGGACTGTAAACGTCGATTTAAGTGATACTGGCTATACACCATAAACGCAATATACAAGGATATTAAGGTGCTAAATAGCGCACTGAATAAGGTCATAAAGACTGAAGCAGACAGACCTTGGTACCCTAAGAAAGCCTCAATGTCGGCAAATGTAATATGCTCAGCTGGCCACAACCCAACCACAATGCCTAAGATGGGTAACAATGAAATCAAAGAGACTAGCAACCATCCGCTTAAGAGCGCTATTCTCCGTATTCGCGCTGTCGGCATCATCCCATTACCCGCCGTATTGTTGCTGCCATGCGTCCTCAATCAATACATGCCATGAACTGTGAAGTTCGGGATGAGCAGGCATAGTTGCTGTTTCATCGAACAAAGAGGTGATCACCGAAGGGTCACCCCAGACTCCAGTAAATTTTTCTTGTTGTGCCTTTTCACTCAACATAAAGTTAATCACTACTTTTGCTGCATCGGTGCTAGGTGCTGATTTTGGGATAGCAAGGTTATGACTATTGGTGATGGCACCATCAGTAAAATAGCGCCTAAGACTGGACTCAGAAATTTGTTGAGTACTTTTTTCTTTTAACCATTGGTTAGGGTTAAAACTCACGGCCATCGAGAGCGTTTTTTGTTGATACAACAATAGTTGCTCAGCTGCCGAGCTCGGAAACGCTTTTCCTTGTTGCCATAAATAGGGGTGTAGCTGATCTAAGTATTGCCATAAGACGGGTAATAATGCGTCTTGAGCTTGCTGGGTGGCTGACTGATACAAGCGCAAATCGGCATCGGTTAAGTTGACTAACAGTTGCTTTAAAAAAGTGGTGCCATGAAACTCTGGTGGCCGAGGATAAGTGACTGTGTTTGGATTTTTTTTCGCAATATTTAACAATGACTTTGCGCTGACTTGTGATTCTTGAAATACCCCATTTTCAGCAATCAAGTTAAATTGACCAATACCCCAAGGTACTTCAAAGCCATCCATCGGCTCACCAAAATCGACCGTGATAGGTAAACTATCCACTGCCAAAAAAGCAGTATTGGGAATGGTTGACCATAAATTGCCGAGTAAAAATTTTTGCTGCTTCAGATACGCAAAGTTTTCACCGTTGACCCACATCAAATCAATCGCACTGGTTCGGCCATTTTCAGCTTTGAGTCGAGAGACTGGCTCAGATGGGTCGGTGACTTTAACGTGGATTAATTTTACACGATATTGCTGTGCAATTTCTCGTGTTGCCCAGCGTATATAATCATTGACGGCCTTTGAGCCACCCCAAGCGTAAAAGTAGACCGACTGGCCTTTAGCTGCTTTTAGGGTGTGTTGCCATTGGGCACTGTTTTCTTCAATAGTAGTGATGCGCTTAAATTCTGGGTTAGCGTTGGCCGTTGCTACAGAAACAAGTACAAAACATACACTAAAAATATTGCTTAAAGATCTAAAAAGTCGAGATGTCATTCAACCGCCAATCATAATCTAAGTAACGAATACTAAAGTTCTGCTTCTGCAACCAAGTCAGTTGCAGAGGATCATCGGCCATATCTTCTTGATAAACCTTAATCAGATCTTTGAGACTATTAAAACCTTGCTGTCCCTTCTCAAAATCTTCACCGTACCATTTGAAAATAGCAGAGAGAATCACACGGTTATCGCCTACGTTGATGGTGTTGCGTTGATCATCAGATAAGAACTGGCGCATTTGATCATCTAGTTGCTGCTCCAGTTTGTCAGCAACAAAGGCTTGGTTTCTAAGAGGCGGACAACTTACTGCTGCACACACCAAGGCTGCGTGTATTCGCGGGCGCTCAAACCACACACGGATCATATCGTGCTCAACATTATCTAGACTGTGCTTTTCATCAAGCAGCGTAAAAAACGCTTGTTTCCACGGGCTAGAAAAAAAACTGCCTAAGTCTTTAATCGACTCTACTTGACCGTTTTGAAACTTTGCATAGTGCTGGTTAATCAGCTGTAAAGTAAACCCATTATAAGCATTGATCAAAAAGCTGAGTTGCTCATCCCCCGTCCATAATTGGTACTCGCTTTGTTTAACTGCTGATAGCACTGCCAAGTACTGGTTTAACTGTTCAGGTTGCTTATACAGCAGCGCATAATTTACCCGGCTTTGCTTTTTATTGGGCGATAACTGCACCACATCACCCAACACTTGAGTCAACATACGATGCTGATGATCAAAAGCCCTCACGATAGTTGGGCTCATCATCAAAACCGCAGCCAATAAGCAAGATAGGATTTTTCCATTAACAACTTTGTTATCCATTTATGATCGACGCCATTTATGAAAACGCTCAACAAATGCCAGTAGCTTTTCAGGTGTATGGGCTTTTTTCCAGTTTCCAGCGGCGTATTTACTGGCTTCTGCCATAGTCGGGTAGATATGAATAGTACCGAGAATTTTATTCATACCTAGATTGTATTTCATCGCTAGCACAAATTCTGCAATCAGTTCTCCCGCTTGCGCGCCTACAATAGTTGCCCCCAGTATTTTATCTTTACCAGGAGACGTCAGGACTTTTACAAATCCCCGAGCATGATCGTCTGTTAATGCGCGGTCTAATCCGCCTATATCGTAAGTGGTGATTTCATAAGCAATACCTTGCTCTTTTGCAGCTTGCTCGTTTAAACCCACAGTAGCAATTTCAGGATCGGTAAAAGTGGCCCATGGAATAACCCGGTAATCTACCTTGAACGTTTTAAAGGGTCTAAATAAAGCATTGACCGCAGCATACCAAGCTTGATGAGCCGCGGTATGAGTAAACTGGTATGGACCCGCAACATCGCCAGCGGCTAATATGTTTGGGTATTTAGTTTGTAGCATCTCATTGGTCACTACCACTCGGTTGGTTTCAATACCCAGTTTTTCTAGGCCAAAACCTTTTAGGTTAGCCATTCGCCCCACGGCTATCAATATCTCATCGAATGGCAATTTCTCTTGCTTACCGTCTTTTTCTAAAACAATAAACTTGCCTTCATCGGTTTTTTCAATGGCGGTTGCTGTGGTATTCAATCGCACATCTACACCATCTTTGATTAATTGATCATACAAATACTGCGCTGCATCGGGGTCTTCTTTAGCGAGCAATTGCGGCAACATTTCTACCTGTGTCACTTGTGTGCCTAAACGACCAAATGCTTGTGATAATTCACTACCAATAGGCCCACCACCTAACACTACCAAACGCTTCGGTTGCTCTTTCAAATCCCATAAATTATCTGCTGTTAGATAATCTATATCCTGTAGACCCGGAATAGGTGGAACAAATGCACTGGCACCCGTAGCAATAACAATATTTTTAGTGGTGAGTGATTGCACGCCATCTGCAGTGTGAATATCTACTTGCCAAGGCGATACTATCGTTGCGCTGCCAGTCACTACCTTTACCCCAAGGGACTCATAACGTTCGATAGAATCGTGAGGCTCTATGGTTTTGATCACGCTATGTACTTGATTCATTACCGCTTTAAAATCGACTGCTGGTGCTTGGTAATTCACACCTGCATTGGCAGAGATTTTATGTACATGTGCCATCTTACTGGCATGTAACAAACTTTTCGAAGGCACACAACCTGTATTTAAACAGTCTCCTCCCATTTTATGTTTTTCTACCAAGGTGACCGATGCTTTAACCGCAGCCGCAATGTAAGCGGTCACCAACCCTGCAGAGCCAGCGCCAATCACCACCATATTGCGGTCAAATGTCTTAGGTTTCTGCCAGCCTTTATACACACGCTTTTGTTTGATGAAATTCAACATAAGCTTGGCAATAATGGGGAATATTCCCAGTAAAACAAAGGATAGAATCAAGTCCCGAGATACGATGTCAGATACGGCTTCTATTTCTGCTAATTGTGTCCCTGCATTGACATAAACCGCAGTACCTATAAACATTCCCACTTGGCTAACAAGATAATAAGTGACCGTTTTGATACTGGTCACACCCATCACTAGATTGATAACAAAGAATGGAAAAATTGGCACTAATCGTAAACTTAATAAATAGAAAGGGCCGTCTTTTTCAACGCCTTTATCTATTGCTTTAATGCGCTCTGAAAAAGTTGATTTGACCCAATCTCTGAGCAAAAATCGTGACACCAAAAATGCCAGAGTGGCTCCTATAGAAGAAGCAAATGAAGCCAAGAGTAATCCAAAACCTAAACCAAATAAGGCACCCGCACCTAAGGTTAAAATAATGGCACCGGGCAAACTAAGCGCAGTAGCCGTTACATAAATAACAAAGTAAACGATGAATGCCTGCAACCAATTTGACTTGATGTATTCAGCCAAATCTTGTTGGTGCACCTTCAAGCTCTCAAGAGTCAGATACTGCCCTATATCAAACATAAAAAAGGCGGCGATCAGCATCACTATAATGACAAGAAGTATCCCTCGTTTAACATTCATTTTATTTTATCCCTTGGTTAGTCGCGTTTACCGCTTTATTTAATAAGTCTTGATACATCAATGCAGTGGATTATATATTTTATTAATGAATAGAACAGGATATGACCCAAGCATAGCTAGTTTTATTTCGTGATAGTGGCAGTAATACCTAATGAATGATGCTTTTTGTGTGAAACAGAGACGGTTTTTAACAATCACTTTTTTTATCCATTGGTTAAGTGCCAGCGCAATACTGCGCACGTCATATAGAACGTTATGAATGTGCCCTTGTAAGTCTGCACCTAAATGACTAGCCAGTTCGCCACTGCACAAATGTGCAGCCTGATAATCGACCCCCATATTATCTAAAACATGCTGTTCGATACCCGTCAGTTGGATAATGTAATCACTTAAAGTGGAATTGATGACGGGTTTCACTAAAGTATTAAAACTAGATACAACTTGCGCGCCACTGAGGCTTAACGCTACTTTTACGGCGGCGATTTGAATCACTTCGCGATGTTCCCAATCAAGAGACCATTGACGCTGCATAGAGCCTTCCCAAGCGGTAAACTCTGTGTCGAAGATGACTATTTGCATAGTTGCCAGTCACAGTGAGCCCAATAACTCATTAATGCTGATCCCAGCATCAATGTCAAATTAATGGAATTATTTCCATGCAAATACCACAACTTCGTCATAGATTAGCCATCTTGTTAGAGCCCAAATCCGATCAAAGTAAGCTAGGCAAATGTTAGTGCAAGCGTTTAAGCAAGAATACAGAATTTTACTGGCTGCATTTAGCATTTTGTTGATTATGATGGTTCTAGCTGCGTCTGGCATGTACTTAATTGAAAAAGACATTCAGCCAGAAAAATTTGGCAGTATCCCTGATGCCATGTGGTGGGCAATAACAACCCTTACCACAGTAGGTTATGGCGATGTAACGCCGATTACACCTTGGGCAAGTTTTTGCTGGCACCATTACCTTACTTGGTATGGGTATGGTTGCATTACCCGCAGGCATTCTGGCATCAAGTTTTTCTGATCAAGCCCACCAAAAACGAGAAACGTTTAAGCTTAAAATCAAACAAGCTTTAGCCGATGGTAAAATAACCCAGCGAGAGTTGTCCGAACTGGAATTGCTTCGCCATAGTTTAGATATTGACCAAGATGAAGCCCAGATGATGTTTAGCATGATGGATAATCGTAACGCTAAAAAGGCTGTAACTACCTGCCCACACTGCCATAAGCCGATTTAAACACAATAATGTGGTCACTTTTGATGTTAACTAGTTCTTGACCCGAGTAGCAAGCTTGCTTATAAATGACGTTCATTAAGCAGCAAAGTGCGTTGAATGTCAGTTAAACATCCCATAATCGCTATCACTGGTTCGTCTGGTGCTGGCACAACTATGACGACCAATGCTATACGACACATTTTTCGAAATTTGTCAGTCAATGCGGCTGTAGTAGCTGGTGATAGTTTCCATCGGTTCACTCGTCCTGAAATGGAAGTTGCGATCCGCAAGGCGCAAGAACAAGGTCGGCACATCAGTTATTTTGGCCCAAAAGCCAACGATTTTGAAATGCTCGAATCTTTATTTACAGAATATGCAGAAACTGGCATGGGCAAACATCGCCAGTACTTGCATACTTTTGACGAAGCCGTACCCTTTAATCAAATGCCTGGTACCTTTACCCCTTGGCAGGACTTACCTGAAAACACCGACGTGCTGTTCTATGAAGGTTTGCATGGCGGCGTAGCCAACGACGATGTCAACGTTGCCAAACACGTTGACTTGCTAGTTGGCATGGTGCCTATAGTCAACTTGGAGTGGATCCAAAAAATTGTCCGTGACACCACGGACAGAGGTCATTCTCGGGAAGCGGTAATGAGCAGCATAGTGCGCAGCCTCGACGATTATTTTAAATACATCACCCCACAATTTTCACGCACCCACGTTAATTTTCAGCGTGTCCCCACAGTCGATACGTCTAACCCCTTTAGTGCCAGGGAAATACCCAGCCAAGACGAAAGTTTTGTAGTGGTGCGTTTTCGCCGCGAAATGAAAAGTGTTGATTACCCCTATTTACTCAAAATGATTGATGGCGCGTTTATGTCGCGCATTAATACTATTGTTGTACCTGGTGGTAAGATGGGTTTGGCCATGGAGCTTATCTTAATGCCTCTTTTAGAAGAGTTGCTGGATAAAAAACGCCGTGCAGGATTTCAAATGGATTGGATCAGTGAGAAATAAGTCGGACTACAACCAATGAAGAATGCACCCAAGCTTTCTCTTAAAATCCGCGTTTTGATAGGTATACTTGCGGTTCCATCATTACTTTTGGCTGCTATGCTTATTTCAATGCTTATCGACCAAACACCGGGGGAGATCAATTACTTCGAGGTGGTTTATGCTTTGGTAGGTGTTTTTGCTATGTATGTCGCTTTAACTGGTAAAAAATTCTTTTAAGTTCACTTCACTTTCATATTACAGCTCAAATCTGACTGCCGGTGACAAACTTTGTAACAATCCAAGTGCTGTGCCCATCATGGCAAGCTTTTGAATTATCAGGCTTTCGCATATAGTGTACTCAGTCATGCAACATATTTGGATTAGGTTATGGGACAGGAAACAACAAAGATTTTAGTAGTCGATGACGATATGCGCTTACGCAGCCTATTGGAACGCTACTTAGTTGAACAAGGTTTTCAGGTCAGAGCCGCGGCTAATTCTGAACAAATGGATAGATTGTTAGAGCGCGAAAATTTCCACCTTATGGTGCTTGATTTAATGTTACCCGGTGAAGATGGCTTATCCATATGTCGTCGTTTACGTCAAAAAGAAAATGGGATCCCCATCATAATGCTCACCGCTAAAGGTGATGAAGTTGACCGCATTATTGGCCTAGAAATGGGTGCAGACGATTATCTACCCAAACCTTTTAACCCCAGAGAATTACTTGCCAGAATCAAAGCAGTACTGCGCCGCAAAACGACCGAAGCACCGGGCGCACCTTCTCTTGAAGAACAAATTATAGAATTTGGTAAGTACTCACTTAATCTTGGCACTCGAGAAATGAGTACTGAAGGCCAAGCGATGACTCTCACCAGTGGTGAATTTGCAGTGCTTAAATCCTTAGTGACACATCCTAGAGAGCCCCTGTCCCGTGACAAACTCATGAATCTCGCCCGAGGCCGAGACTATAGTGCGCTGGAACGCAGTATCGATGTACAAGTGTCCCGCTTGCGGCGCATGCTTGAAGAAGATCCTGCCAACCCTCGTTACATCCAAACCGTTTGGGGCCTAGGATATGTGTTTGTACCCGATGGTGAAAGCGCGGCTTAGCAGTAGTGCTGAACACCCATACCTTACACTCGTACTTCATCCAACTTAACATCCGTGTTGAAGACTGAGTGAGGTTTCTTCCCAAAAGTGCCTTTGGCCAAACTGTTTTGTTGATTAGCATCCTACTGTTTATCAACCAAATAGTGTCTTTGGTCTCTGTGACCTTTTATTTTGTTAGCCCGAATGTGCAACAAATCAATAATTTGCTTGCCACCCAAATCAAGTTAGCCTTTGTTGAAGACATCGACAGCCAAAACCCGCAACTGGATCCGCGTTTTTACAAAGCCGCCGGCATGCAGGTATACAACCAGTCACAAGCCATTCAAAATGGTTTAGATCAAGCCACTCCCTACCAGTATTGGTCAAGACAGATGTCAGACAGTTTAAGTGGCCCAGCACAAGTCAGAATCACTCACGGCGAACCTTATTTGTATTGGATTAACCCACCACAAAACCCAGATATATGGATCACCATTCCCATGGTGGGATTAGGAGAGGGCGACGGTTCCCCACACCTTGTTTATTTATTGATGATTGGCATCTTAAGTGTGGGCGGTAGTTTGATTTTTGTACGGCGATTGAACCGCCCTTTAAAAGCCCTTCAAGATGCAGCCTTATTAGTAGGCAGAGGGCAAGTGCCTGAACCACTTAAAGAAGAAGGCTCAAGTGAATTAATAGCCGTCACCCATGCCTTTAACCAAATGTCCAAAGGCATTAAACAACTCGAAGATGACAGAGCGTTATTGACCGCTGGCATATCTCACGATTTACGCACACCTCTTACTCGCATCAGATTGGCGTCAGAAATGTTACCCGAATCACAAGACTGGGTGAAAGAAGGCATAGTCCACGATATTGAAGATATGAACGAAATCATTGATCAATTTATCGATTATGTGCGCCAAGACCAACAAGAATGTATGCATGAAAGTAATTTAAATGACCTGATCAAGGACGCTGCACAAGTCAGAAATATAGAAGAAAACCATAGAATTACTTTAGATCTTGAGCCACTACCCAAAACGTTAATTAGACGAGTGGCATTAAAAAGAGTGTTAGACAACTTAATCGAAAATGCCTTTCGTTATGGCAGTAACCATATCGAAATTACTTCTTGGCATAATAAAAAAGAAAAGCAGTTATGTTTTGCTATACGCGACTTTGGCCCTGGTATCCCAGAAGAGCAAATACAAAGCCTATTTGAACCTTTCACTCAAGGCGACAAAGCCCGTGGAAGCTCAGGCTCAGGGCTAGGTTTAGCTATTATTAAACGCATAGTTGAAATGCACTCTGGAAAAGTCACGTTGCAAAATCATGCCCAAGGGGGCTTAATTGCTTACGTGTCTATTGGTTATCAGGTGATGAGTTAACCAGACTTAAGGCTATCCATTTATTTAAAGACTGATAGGGTGAACACATTTCTTTAACTAACTGTAATAACGATTGCCCACTCAGTTTTGTCTAATATGGCTTTTGCACAAAAAGTCTATGAACAACAAGATCCACCCCGTGAACTGGCCACCGAGCAAGCTGCAGTTGCCTAGATTACCCTAAGACATCAAAGGATATTTCATGAAATTTTACGGCTTTCTTTTATTTACCAGCGCTTTATTGACAACTGGCTGCGCAGATATTTCCTTTGTAAAAGAGCAATCGTCTGCATCCTGTAACGTCGAGTTTGTGATTCTAGGTATAGGGCAGGACGGAGGAGCGCCCCAGATTGGCAACCCAGATGATCCTGCTTGGGCAAACCCATCTTTAAAATTATGGGCGGCATCAGGGGCTTTAGTTGATCATCGTTATTCTAACCGTTATCTTTTTGAGGCCACACCTGACTTACGAGAACAAATGAATTTACTTGATAGTATGAGTAAAGGAGGCAATGCCCCACTCGGATTATCCGCTGTGTTTTTAACACATGCACATATTGGCCATTATACTGGTTTGATGTTCGCAGGACATGAGTCTATAGGCGCCAAAGGGCTTAAGGTTTTTCCTTTACCACGCATGCAACATTACTTGGAAAATAATGGGCCGTGGGAGCAACTAGTCAACTATAAAAACATTGAACTTATCTCAATAACGCCCAAAAAGCCTGTGGTGTTTAAGGATGATTTATCGGTCACGGCGCACTTGGTACCGCATCGCGACGAATATTCTGAAACAGCTGGCTATGTTATTAAAGGCCCATCAAAAAGTGTACTGTTTTTGCCCGACATTGATAATTGGGATCGGTGGGAAACTGAATTTAATACCCGCATTGAAGATATGATATATCAAGTTGACGTGGCATACCTTGATGCCACGTTCTTCGATAATAATGAATTGCAAGGGCGAGATATGTCAAAGATCCCCCATCCTCGTGTTGTAGCTTCAATGGAGCGGTTCGAAAACCTACCTCAAACTGAACAACATAAAGTCAGGTTTTTTCACATTAATCACAGTAATAAGATTAGGTATTCTTCAAGTAAACACTATAATTTGGTTCAACAAAAAGGTTTCAAAGTCGCAAAACGTGGGGAACGTGTTTGTCTAGATTGATCGTTTAACGTGGTCGAGGTTAATCCTCATCACTGACAAACAACACCATAAAGTCCTAGATGCAGCCTTATTCTGGGTAACATTTTCAAATGTAAAAGATACGACTACCCCTGTCCAACAGAAAGATTAAACGTGCCCGCATGAATACTCTCAATATCAATCGCATCAAAACGATATTCGGTATGGCAGTATTGACAGTTCATTTTTATGTCACCGTCTGCAGCAATAATGTCTAACAACTCCTCTTTACTGACGCCAGAAAGCGCAGTTGCGCTGCGCTCTTTACTGCAATTACACTTAAAGACCACGTCATTAGCAGGGTATAACTCAAGGTCTTCTTGATGATATAAACGATATAAAATATCTTCAGCTGTTAGCTCGAACAACTCTTCATTTTTAATGGTGTCTGTCATGGTACTGAGGTGTTCAAAGGCGGTGTCAGCTTTATCTGTTGATTGACTGCTGGTAGGTAAAACTTGTAAAAACATGCCACAAGCTTTTGCATGATTGTCTGTTAACTGAGTACGTAATATCACTTTCGTCGCCAGCTGTTCAGATTGTTCGAAGTATGCTTCAACACATTCTGCCAAAGTAGGTTTATCTAGAGCGACCATGCCTTGATAACGTTCGCCCTGCTCCGGAGTAATAGTGATGACCAGCACTCCTTTTGGGACTAATTCACTGAATTCAGAAGGTAATATTTTTAGTGTTTCGTCCCACCTTGCTACCCCTCTTAACTGCTGATGATGCGTACCATTGATAACGGCATAACTAACAGGGCCTTCTCCTTGGATTTGAATGGCAATGTCGCCTTTAAATTTCAACGTTGCGGTCAACAAACTCGTTGCAGCCATCAACTCACCCAAAAGTTTTTGGATAACAGGCGGGTAGGGATAAGAGTCTAAAATGGCCTGAAAACTTTTTTCTAAACGCACCATTTCTCCTCTTACATTGCCTTGGTTGAATAAGTATCGATGCAGCTGGTCAAATGCCATGTTGTTTACCTTGTTATCTTGAGTATTATTGTTGTTTAAATTGAATAATTTGGCGGCGTTGCTTTTTATCTGGCCGGCCGTCAGGTTTTGGGCTGTGAAAGGCACTGAGTCTTCGTGCTTCAGCATTACTTGCCCGTAACGTTTCGCTGGCTGGGGTTTCCTCATACATTAATTGCGCGAGTGGTGCGCTTAGACGCTGTTCTTTTATCTGCACCACCACCACATCTTTTAAGTCGAATCCTTGGGGTATTTTTATACTAGCCCCCAACTCTACTACTTTTCCGGGTTTACTGCGTTGTCCGTTGTATTGCACCTTGCCAGATTGTACCGCATCTCTGGCTATGGAACGGGTTTTATAAAAACGCGCAGCCCAAAGCCACTTGTCCAAGCGGACACTTTGGCCTTCATCAAGATTTTTTTGCACAAGCTAGGCCCTTTTCAATTTCATTTATCGTTTAATTTGTAGTTTTTTTTGTAACGAAAGTGGATTAAAGTTGTCCCACTTGTTCCTACTGGTTATCATTAACGTGTTAGGCTTTAATAACCCCACCGAGAGACAATGACTGTCGTTAATCATACCGCTAATCAATTATGGCTCCAACTAGTCAAATACCACCAAAAGATTAATTTTTTGGTGGTGGCACTGTTGACAATTTTTCTACTTTCTTATGGGGCAGAACTCACTTGGCGTTTGTGGCCTCAACCTGCTGACAATGGCAGCTTAGAAAACCTATCTAGTGGTCAACCCGTCACCCTAAAAGACACGACTAGCAGCTTAAATTTAGCTGACATCAAGCGCCTTAATTTATTTGGTGATTATAATGCCGAACCAGTAGTAGAAAAGAAAGTGACAGATGCACCAGTCACTCGACTTAATTTAACTTTAACCGGCGTAGTCTCCAGCTCGGTGAAAGATCAAGGCGCTGCAATTATCGAAAATCGTAACCAACAACAAACTTATGGTATTGGTGAAAAAATTGAAGGCACTAATGCTTCACTAAAAGAAGTGTATGTCGACAGAGTCATTATACAAAATGGCCCTAGCAGTGAAACATTGATGTTAGATGGTGTGGATTATAATAAAATTGCTAACCGATCGGTTAACCAACCGAGTCAAGCTCCAGTCACAGTTTCGCAACCCAATACTCAAGACCGACAGCGCCGAACATTATCTGACGATGCAATTCAAGCTAGCAGAGAATTACAAGACCAACCTGCCAGCTTTGTTGACTACATTGCTGTATCACCACATCGACCTAATGGTGAACTGTTGGGATACCGTGTGAGCCCGGGTAAAAAGCCTGCTTTATTTAAAGCTGCGGGGTTAAAATCAGGTGATGTCATTACTGATATAAATGGCTTAGATTTAACCGATATGCAGCAAGCCTTAGAGGCTATGAATATGCTCAAAGAACTACAATCTTTGCAAATGTCTGTACAACGCGAAGATGAACTTATTACTATTTACCTTGATCTGCCCCAAGGGGAAGAGGAACCAGAAATATGACGTGTACCTTACGCAATCGCTCCAATGTATTCAAAGGATTACTCCTAGTTATTGGCAGTGCGTTTTTTGCTGTTTCGAGCCTAGTGGCTGCAGCGGATTATTCTCCCAATTTTAAAAACACAGAAATCAGTGAATTTATTAATATTGTGGGTAAAAATCTGAAGAAGACCATTATTGTTGACCCTAATGTGCGGGGGAAAATCACCGTGCGCAGCTATGATTTGCTGAATGAAGATCAGTATTACCAGTTTTTTTTAAACGTGCTGCAAGTTTACGGTTATTCAGCTGTCACCATGTCCAGTGGCGTGATCAAGGTTATACGCTCCAAAGATGCCAAGTCCGCGAATATTCCGGTAGTGGAAGGCAGCCCTTTTGATGGTGATGAAATGATCACCCGAGTGATGCCTGTCTATAACGTACCTGTACGAGAACTGGCACCACTGTTGCGCCAACTTAACGATACAGCTGGCGGAGGTAACGTTGTCAGTCACGATGCATCCAACGTGATGATGCTCACTGGCCGTGCTGCCGTGGTTAATCGTTTAGTTGAAATAATTGAACGTGTCGACAAAGCAGGTGATGAAGAGGTCGAAATTATTAAATTAAAATATGCGTCTGCCACTGAGTTGGTGCGTATTATCGATAGCGTCAATAAGTCACAAGGCAAGTCGAACTCAGGTGGCAAATCTGATCCAAGAGTCGTGGCAGATGATAGAACCAATAGTATTATTGTCAGTGGTGACGTTAAAGCCCGTAAACGTTTAATTAATTTAGTTGAGCGAATGGACTCTGAATTAGAAACCAGTGGGAATACCCGTGTCATCTTTTTAAATTATGCTAAATCGGAAGATTTAGTTAAAGTATTACAAGGTGTCAGCGCCAGCATTCAAGCTGAAGAGCAAAGCTCCACTAAGGGCCGCCAAACCTCTAGTCGTGATGTCAGCATTGATTCCCATAAGGACTCAAACGCACTAGTGATAACGGCTGAGCCAGATATGATGCGCTCACTGGAAGACGTGATACGCCAGTTAGATGTGCGCCGTGCGCAAGTACTAGTGGAGGCTATTATTGTAGAAGTATTTGAAGGTGACGGCACTACGTTAGGCGTACAATGGGCCAATGAAAAAGGTGGTGGTACACAATTTAATAATGGTGTGGTAGGCATAGGTTCCCTCGCTGTTGGCATTGATCAAGCACAAGACAAAATACTTGTAGATTCCATTACCACAACCTCTAACGGTGATACGGTAGTTGTACCTACAGAAAAATCTCAACTCGGGGACTTGACCGGTTTAGCCTCTTTACTTAGCGGCGTAAATGGCTTGTTACTCGGAGGCGTAAAAGATGGCTGGGGCGCAGTACTTCAAGCAGTGAGTACTGATACTAATTCGAATCTTCTGGCTACTCCCCATCTTACCACTATGGATAACGAGGAAGCCTTTTTTATAGTCGGTCAAGAAGTGCCTATTATTACGGGCTCAACCACAGGCTCAAATAACGCTAACCCTTTTCAGTCTGTTGAACGTCAAGAAGTGGGTATCAAGTTAAAAGTGACCCCACAAATTAACGAAGGTGACGCGGTACAACTGTTAATTGAGCAAGAAGTATCTAGCGTCAGCGGTGCAACATCAGTTGACGTTATTATTAATAAGCGTGAGATTAAAACCTCTGTCATAGTAGACGATGGCGGCACAATAGTACTGGGGGGATTAATCGATGATGCGGTACAAGAAAGTGTCTCTAAAGTCCCATTATTAGGGGATATCCCCATCCTTGGCCATTTGTTTAAATCGACGTCTACCAGTGTAAGCAAACGTAATTTGATGGTATTTATTCGCCCCACCATTATACGTGATGGTGTCACCATGAATGAAATTAGCCATAAAAAATACCAGTATATTCGTGCTGAGCAATTGAAACGCCAATCACAAGGTATTCCATTGATGCCAAATACTGAAGGCCCGACGTTACCAGAGTGGGATGACAAGCTTAGCTTACCGCCATCATTTGAAGATCATATTATGAACAAAGACAATGAAAAGGATAACAACTAGTTATGTCAGCCGGCCACTTAAGCGCGGTTGATGCCGAAGAGCAGGCATTGCTAGAGTCAGGTACTGACCTGGATATGCCTGTTGACGAGCCTGAGCACAAACAATTGGCTTTTAGTTTTGCTAAGCGTCATAAAGTATTGCTGGATACAGGTGAAAAGCCTGCAATTTTGTATCATACCCAAGATACTGAGTTTCAAGTATTTGCTGAAGTCAGACGCTTTTTAGGCGCAGAGTTTCGTCTTAAGGAAATTGAACTCGATAAGTTTGAGTCCATCTTAACCAGTGCCTTCCAACGTGATTCATCGGCGGCCAAGCAGTTAATGGAAGATATAGGCAATGAAAGTGATTTGTTTAGTCTTGCTGAAGATTTGCCCAACACCGAAGATTTGTTAGAAAGCGAAGATGACGCCCCCATTATCAAACTTATCAACGCCATGCTGGGTGAAGCGATCAAGGAAGGTGCGTCGGATATTCATATCGAAACCTTCGAAACCCAGCTTTTAGTGCGTTTTAGAGTAGATGGGGTATTACGAGAAATTTTACGTCCCAATCGTAAAATGGCCTCAATGTTGGTATCCCGTATCAAAGTGATGTCGAAAATGGACATCGCTGAAAAACGTGTGCCGCAGGATGGCCGGATTACTTTGCGTATTGCAGGTAGAGCCGTTGACGTGCGTGTCTCCACTATGCCTTCTAGCCATGGCGAACGTGTGGTATTACGTTTACTCGATAAAAACAACGTTCGCCTAAACTTGCAAGACTTAGGTATGACCAAGACCAACCGCGATGTTTTTTCAGGCTTAGTGCGAAAACCCCACGGTATTATCTTAGTCACAGGCCCTACAGGCTCGGGTAAATCCACGACTTTGTATGCGGGCTTAAGTGAAATTAATTCCAAAGACCGCAATATTCTAACGGTTGAAGATCCCATAGAATTTGACTTGCAAGGTATAGGTCAGACACAAGTTAATGCTAAGGTCGATATGACTTTTGCTCGTGGCCTAAGGGCGATATTGCGTCAAGATCCTGATGTCGTTATGGTAGGTGAAATTCGGGATTTAGAAACAGCAAAAATCAGTGTGCAAGCCAGTTTGACCGGTCACCTAGTGATGTCAACTTTACATACCAACACCGCTGCAGGTGCGATAACCCGCTTAGAGGATATGGGTATCGAGCCCTTCTTATTATCCTCAAGTTTATTGGCCGTATTGTCGCAACGATTGGTACGAACTTTATGCCCAGATTGTAAAATCCCATATATACCCAACGAGCAAGAATGCGTAGTTTTAGGCATATTATTAGCTGCAGCCTCTGACCACGATACTCATTCATCTAAGGGCTGCGCTACTTGTAATCAAACGGGTTACAGAGGTAGAACCGGTATTCACGAACTATTGGTCGTTGACGAAGGGATACGAGAACTCATTCATACTGGCCACGGTGAGCAAGCGATTGAAAAATATATTCGCCAAAACACACCGAGTATTCGTGATGATGGCTGTGGCAAAGTGTTGTTAGGCATGACTTCCCTTGAAGAAGTGTTACGAGTGACAAAGGAAGATTAAATGGCTGCTTATGCTTATCAAGCCATGGATAAAAGTGGCAAAAACAAAAATGGGGTATTAGAGGGCGATAACCCCAGGCAAATACGTCAGCAATTACGTGAGCAAGGGTTAATACCCATGCAAGTTGATCAGGTGGCCGAAAAAGAACGCAAGTCACAAGCAGGCTTCACATTATTTAAAAATACCATATCAGCTGCCGATTTATCCCTACTTACCCGTCAACTATCCACACTAGTTGAAGCCTCCTTACCTATCGAAGAAGCCTTACTGGCCGTTGCCGAGCAATGTGAGAAACCCCGTCAAAAAAATATGATGATGGCAGTGCGTAGCAAGGTTGTAGAAGGTTACACTTTAGCCGATGCTATGGCAGAATTCCCCCACGTATTTGATGATTTATTTCGCGCTATGGTAGCCGCTGGTGAAAAATCAGGGCATCTCGATACTGTGCTTAACCGTTTGGCAGATTACACCGAAAAGCGCCAACAAACAAAAAGCCAAATTACTCAAGCGATGGTTTACCCCAGCATCATGATGTTCTTTGCCTTCGCCATAGTGATCTTACTGTTGACCGTTGTCGTGCCCAAAATTGTTGGGCAGTTTCAGAATATGGGACAGGACTTACCCACTATCACGCAGATATTGATTGATGTCAGTGATTTTTTACAGGCCTATGGTTTAGCCGTCGCCATTGTGTTGGTGATACTCATCGTCATAGTCAATCGTGCGCTGCAGAAACCTGTTATGAAAAAACGCTATCACAAGTTTATTCTTGGCTTACCTTTTATTGGCAAATTATCAAAAGGCTTAAATACCGCAAGATTTGCTCGTACATTAAGCATTTTAACGTCAAGCGCGGTGCCACTATTAGAAAGCATGCGAATTGCGAGTGAGGTACTTGAGAACTTACAGATAAGAGCTGCAGTCAACACTGCTGCAGGTTTTGTAAAAGAAGGCTCGAGCTTGCGAGCATCACTAGAACAAACCAAAATGTTTCCACCTATGATGATGCATATGATCGCATCAGGTGAACGCAGTGGTGAATTACAACAAATGCTGGGACGTGCTGCAGATAATCAAGACAGACAATTTGAATCTTTGGTCGGTGTCTCACTCAAAGTATTCGAACCTATTTTAATCGTGACTATGGCAACAGTCGTACTCTTTATTGTGCTGGCGATCTTACAACCTATTATGGCATTAAACTCTATGGTGAATATCTAATGAAACAACGTGATTCTTTAAACAAAAACAAGAACAAAAATAAGCACAAAAACAAAGGCTTTACCCTGATCGAAGTCATGGTGGTATTGTTAATTATCGGCATCATGGCGGGCATGATTGCACCACAAATTTTGGGCAATCAAGAAGAAGCCCAAATTAAAACAGCGGCCATTGACATCCAAAGTCTAGAAAATGCATTGACCCAATATAAATTGAGCAACAATGTGTTCCCCACCTCGGAACAAGGTTTAGAAGCCTTGGTCAGTGAACCTACTGTCGAGCCAATCCCTCGCAACTACAGAGCAAACGGCTATATCACACGTTTACCAAATGATCCTTGGAACAATCCTTACCAGTTACTTAGCCCAGGCGAACTAGGCCAAATTGACATATTTTCTAATGGTCCAGATGGCGAACCAGGTACCGAAGATGATATAGGTAATTGGAATTTAAACGACTACTTAAACTAGTTGAATGTTTCACCTGCTAAGATGACTACTCGCCGTACACCCTTCGCTAAATATGCTGGTTTTACCTTGCTAGAGGTAATGCTGGTGTTGCTTATCATGGGATTGGCCACGGGTGCTGTGGTGCTCAGTTATTCTGGCGAAAATGGTCAAGACTTACTTAAAAAACAAACCCAACGTTTGCAAGTGGTGTTTAACATGGCGTCTGATTTCGCGGTACTAAATCAGAGACAATTAGGTTTACGAGTGGATGACGCCAACAACAGCTATTATTTTATGTACCAAGATGAAGAGCAAGAATGGCAAAAACTCGAACTTGATACCACTTTTGCTGAGCATCCCTTACCCGATTTATTCAGCATGGAATTGTTTTTAACGGACCTACCTTGGGAAACCGAAGGTAGCCTGTTCAGTAGCGGCATATTTGATGAAGAACTGTCAGTATCTAATGATGGAGTGGAAATAGGTAATGAAGAAGAAAAGAAACTCAATCCACCACAAATTTTTATTTTTTCTAGTGGCGAAATCACCCCTTTTTCACTCACCCTAGCCTTCGAACCTGAATTTAGTAATGAGCCGCCAACATACTTCCGAGTTAATGGTCAAGATAGTACGCCTGTAACAATTGAAGGGCCATTAAATGCCCCCTAACACTGAACATCTGAAAATCCCAAAGTACACCATAGGGATGACGCTACTTGAAGTATTAGTAGCCCTGTTCATCTTTGCACTAACAGGCACTGCCATTATGAAGGCTGCGAGTGACCATTTGATAGGTGTAGGGCAAATTGAAGATATTACCTTTGCTACTTGGGTTGCCAACAACCGTCTCACTCAACTACACATAGATACCACTTGGCCGGTCAAAAACAATCAAAAAGGCGAGCAAGAAATGGCTCGTCGCAAGTGGTACTGGCAACAGCGAGTCATTAAAACCAGTGACTCAGACATGGTGCAGGTAGAAGTGTCTGTTGGGTTGGACGAACAATATAAAAGCACAGTGACCTCAGCAACCACATTCATCGCTAAGCAAACTACACAATGACCAACCAGCCACAGACTCATAATGGCGGTTTTACCCTTATAGAAATACTGGTCGCCATGGCGATTTTTACTATTATAGGTTTGGCGAGTACCGGTGTGCTTAACTCGGTCATTAACAGTGACCAGTTATCTTCTGAGCGCTTTGAAAAGTTGGAAGAATTACAAAGAGCGATGCTGACTATAGAGCGGGATATTTTACAGATTGTGCCACGTAACGTGCGCATTAATAGCGAACCCGTTAGTGCGGTTGTATCTGGAGGCGAAGACGTGTTTGATAGTGATGCAGATGGTCTTGGATTCGTAAGATCAGGTTGGCATAACCCACAAATGTTACTACCTCGCAGTACATTGCAAGCTGTCGGTTATCGTATACAGGAAGAACAACTGCAGCGCCTGTTCGGTAATTATGTAGACAATGTGATTGGTTACGAACCGAAAGTAAAAATTTTGTTATCTGATATCGAGGATTTTCGAGTCAGCTTTTTAACAGAGGCGGAACAGCTAGAAGAGCCTGATGAATGGAAAGAAACATACTCAAGTGCTACGTTACCAATAGCCATATCCATCACCATAGTCAGCAAAACCTTTGGTGAAATTCGCCGTGAATTTATATTGGCAAACGGTAAATGAATCAACCCAAGCGCAAACAACAAGGTGTGGCCTTAATCATAGTGCTGTTAATTGTGGCCATTGTCAGCGTACTTGCCACAGAAATGGGTGGCCGTTTGCAGTTACAAATTAAGCGGGCGTCCAACATCAAAGACAACAACCAAGCGTATTGGAATGCCATGGGTGCTGAGCAGTATGCGCGAAAATCGATTAAACAGCTGGTTGATGAAGATGGTGATGTTATCCACCTTGAGCAACCGTGGGATCAGGAATTTGTATATCCTATAGAAGGAGGCGGTATTCAAGCACAACTCGTCGATATGCAAAGCTGCTTTAACCTGAATGCGTTAAGGGATCCTAGGACGGGTTCGAGTGGTCCTGTAGCTGGGAGTACCCCTTTATTAACTGAGCGCATTTTAGCTTTCAAACGTTTGTTAGGTCACGTTGAGCCTGGGATCCCTAGTTATAATATTGATACCATTAGCGACTCATTAGTTGATTGGTTAGACGAAGATGACAGCCTATCGGACTTTGGTGCAGAAGACAGCGAATATGAAAGTTTACAATTTCCTTATGTGGCAGCCAATAATTATATGGTGAATAAGTCAGAGTTACGTTTAATCAATGGTATAGAAGTACCCTGGTTGAGGGAATTACTTAAACTAGTGTGTGTCTTACCCAATGACAGTTTATTTTCAATCAATGTCAATACCGTGAGTGAAGAGAATGCAGCGTTGATAGCTGCCGCTGCCAGACTGAGTTTATCTGATGCAAAATCGGTACTTGCCAATCGTGGTGCGGATGGTTATCAAACCACTGCAGATTTTTTAAGCGAACCAAGTGTTCAAGCACAGAATCTCAATGCTGAAGAGAGAAAATGGTTTGATGTAAAAACACAACATTTTATTTTACATACCAAGACCAAGTACAATGATGCAACTTTTGCTATGAAAACTTTATTTAAGGTCGACTCAAGTAAAAATGTCATTGTCATCAGACGTGAATTTAGTGGCTTTTAACGAGTTGGCTTTGAATCACCAAGCTTTTAAAAAGTAGCTTTGTTAATCCATAACAACCAACAAGGTATATAAACCTGATGGAACAGTTAGTAGTGCGACTAGGCGCCAATCCAGATGAACCCATTCATTGGATTGTGTGGTCTAGCCAACAAAACGAAATCATTGCCTCTGGTGAGTTACCCAATGCAGTACAATTAGCCACCTTAGCAGACAGGGCGGGCAGAAGACCTATTTGTGCATTAGTACCCACCAGCGATATTTTGCTCAAATGGGTAGCGTTGCCAGCTAAAGCTGGGCGCAAAGCCTTAGCTGCCATTCCCTTTATATTGGAAGAGGAAATTAGTGGCGATATTTCCCAGCAATTTTTCGCCATTGGTCCCAAAAAGGGTAATCAACAAGCTGTCGCGGTAGTGAACAAAGAAAAACTACAAAGCTGGCTAAACATAATTGAAGACGCAGGTTTAACTTGTGACCAAGTCATACCTGATGTATTGGCTTTGCCATTGGCAGATAAAAGCGCTTGGTCTATTTTGGAACTAGGGCAACAACTGTTGGTTCGTAAAGATGATTGGGCAGGATTACAAGGTGAAAGAGACTGGCTAATACAAGCCATTCATCATCATGCACGACAATATGCCAAACAAACCAAACAAGCGCTTTTGGTTAATGATTACACAGGTACAGACTTGGCAAGTATGGAGAATATAGAGGTGTCGGTAATGCCTCTTGAATTGCCTATGAAAGTGTTAGCCCAAGGGGTCAAGTTAACGGAATTTAACTTGTTGCAAGGCGAGTACAAAATTAGCAATAAAGTGGGTGGCCAATGGAAAAAATGGCGGTTAGCTGCAGTGTTGGCTGTTATTGCGCTATTCACCACTTTAATTGACAAGAGCCTAGAGCAGAATCGACTAAATAAGCAACTCGCCACCTTAAAGACACAGGTTAGAAGTGAGTACAAACGTGCCTTTCCTAATGCGGGTGCATATCGGGATCTCAGAACCACCATGGCGCGCCAAATGAAAACCTTGGAACAAGGCGGCGGCGGAGCATCGATGTTAATTATGCTGAGTCAACTCAGGCCTGCATTTGAAGAATCGAAGGTTAAACCTCAAACCATGCGCTTTGACAGTAGTCGGGCAGAGTTGCGGATTCAGGTAGTGGCCAGAAATTTTGATGCCTTAGACAAGTTTAAGCGCCAAGCAGAAGCTCAAGGCTTTACTGTTGAGCAAGGTTCTATTAATCAAAAAGACAATCAGGTAATCGGCTCTTTGTCGATTAGGAGTTAATATGGACAAGCTCAAAAGTACCTTCTTACAACTCAGTGATCGTGAACAACGTTTAGTGATTATTTCAGCTGTCTTAGTATTAGTCGCCATATTTTATTGGGGGTTTTGGTCGCCCCTAAATACTTCACTTGAGAGAGACCAAACCGCAGTTGAAAATCAAACAGAATTACTCGATTGGGTCCAAAAAAATGCAAACCGAGCGGTGCAACTTCGAAGTAGTGGCGTGGATAAGGCTTCATTTTTAGGCTCGCTACCTCAAGTGGTAAACCAATCAGCTAATTCCATGAAAATTGCCATTTCACGGATGCAACCTCAGGGTGACGAATTACAAGTATGGATAGATCAAGCTCCCTTTAATGATGTACTGGGTTGGTTGCAGTCACTTGAAAAAACGGGTGTCAGCATATTAGACATTGATATCGTAGCATCTGATTTGCCTGGGCAAGTTAAAATTCGTCGTTTAAAACTAGGGAAATCATGAAGTCAGTTTTGAAATGGGGCAGCTTATGCCTTGTGGTTTATTTTATATTTTTAATTGTTACATTACCTGCAGTCCATGTTTTATCGAAAATTCAGCTGGCCAAAGGAGTGAGTGTGAGTGGCATATCTGGCACCATTTGGAATGGTAATGTGCAACGTGCCCAAGCAAAAGGGTTTCCCCTCTCTGATGTCAACTGGACCCTGTCTTTTTTCCCTTTGCTATTAGGGGAAATCAGCATAAATATTAAAGCGGGCAATATACGCGACGTCGGTCAAATCTCTGTCAAAGGACATATTAGCTTCAAAGGGCAGCACCTCAAAGTTGAAAATTTATTAGCTTACGTACCCACAAACTTAGCGATTAACTTATTGCCTTTACCCATACCCATTGAAGCTAACGGGCGCTTTAAAGTAGAGCTAAATGAGGTGGATTATGAAGCGGGTTGCCAAACATTTACCGGTAAAGGCCAATGGTTAAATGCCAACTTTACGGGCTTAAACGGTGTTATAGCATTAGGTGATTTCGATGCTGTTCTAAGCTGCCAAGACGGCAGTGTTGTGTTGAATGTCAAACCACCCAATCGTTTTGGCTTAACTGCAAAAGCCACTATTCCTGCTAATATGAAATTTAAAATTAATGGACGTTTTAAACCCGAACTCAGCTTACCAAAAGAAGTACATCAGGCCGCACAGTTTTTTGGTAAAACCGATGCAGATGGGTATTATCCGATAAAGTTTTAAAACGGTTAAGACAGTTTAAAAACACCAATGTTTTTATGATAGGTCATAGGTTACTGAACATTTAATTAACTTGGCTTAATGGCAGTTCAGTTAATAAACGGATTCGCCTGAATATCATTCAGTAAATAACGGTAATCCTGAATAGAAGGGAAATCAGAAATATCTTTAGCAGGTTGTTTGCTATCGGGGTTGCTAACAGCCAGCAAATGTTTAATACCAAAATCTTGTGCGGCTTTTAAGATCCCTAAACTGTCGTCCACAAAAAGTGTGTGTTGTGGATCAAAGCCAAGTTTTGCCTGCAGTCTTTGCCATAAAACTTGCGATTCTTTGGTGACAGAAAATTCGTGGGTCGATATTAATTGATCGATATGGCTGTCTAATTGAGTATGCTCCAACTTTAAGGACAAGCTGTCAGGATGGGCATTAGTGACCAATATGACTTCTCGCCCTGAGCATTTTAAGGCATCTATAAAAGGTAAACTGTCTTCACGCATACTGATAAGGTGTTCAATCTCGCGTTTAGCCTCAAGGATATCGATATCGAGTTTGTCTGCCCAAAAATCTAAGCAATACCAACTCAGAGTTCCCATTACCTGTTCACACTCAACGGCCATCATATCTTTGGCAGCTTGCAGTGAAATATCATGCTTTTTAGCTAGTTTTTTAGGCAAGTGTTCTAACCAAAAATGATTATCGAAGTGCAGATCGAGTAAAGTGCCGTCCATATCGAGCAACACAGTATGAATATCTTTCCAAGCAAGCTTTGACAAGTGGCATGTCCTCTAGTTAACAGGTATATTAAAACACTCGGGGTTGTTGACCTTTCATATATATTCGAGACTGAGGTCATTTATTTGGATACCGAGGCGCTTGACTTAAAGTTTAGTCATTCTAAACAAAAGGTAAGCAACGAAGGTAGGCGAATAAATGGCCCAGCCCGAAGGGTTTTCCTCAAAACGCCCTCACTCAGCGTTGAAACCTGTTTGTTTGGATGGCCAAACTTCACAGATTTCGCCTTGATTGAAGACATTTTAGGAAAATCTCGATGACATATGAAAGGTCAACAGCCCCTTTAATTCATCGATTTAAAGTTCATTTGACTTTTTAACAGACGAGATCAGCGGTTATATTAACGTGAAAAATTCATGAGCAACACCAACAATAAAAAATCCCTTCCACAAATTCACTTCCGTAAGGTAGTTGCTAAAAGTGGGTTGTTTAAAATCGAACAAGTCGATTTAGAATTTTCAAATGGCGAAACCCGCGTTTTTGAACGCATGGCTGGCAGTGGCAGAGGCGCTGTAATGGTGGTGCCTTTTATCAATGATGATGAATTTTTGTTAGTAAGGGAATATGCTGCAGGTACTCATACCTATGAATTAGGCTTTCCAAAAGGTTTGATAGACCCCGGTGAGTCGGCAGAAGTGGCCGCCAATAGAGAATTAAAAGAAGAAATAGGCTTTGGGACAAAAATATTACACCCCTTGCATAGCGTTAATATAGCCCCGGCATTTTTTGATGCCAAAATGACCATCTTTATTGCAGAAGATTTATATCCTGAAGTACTACCCGGTGATGAGCCTGAACCTTTAGACGTTGTTAAATGGTCGATTCATAATATAGATGCATTATTAGCCCAAGATGATTTTATAGAGGCCAGATGTATCGCTGCATTGTTACTTGCTGAAAAGTGGAAGAGGGCGCGTTAATGCCAACAAAAAATGCACAACAGCTTTTTGAGATAGCCAAAAGGACGGCTGTCAAAGCAGGTAAAGTAGTATTAGAAATATACGACAGTGGTGATTTTACCAGCTTTCAAAAAGAGGACGACTCTCCTGTCACCACAGCGGACTTCAAAGCCAACGAAGTCATTATGGATATGTTGAAAAGGGAAACGCCAGATATTCCTATTATGTCTGAAGAGACTGAAATTGGCTCACTAGCATTACGTAAAACATGGACACGATATTGGCTTATCGACCCTATTGATGGCACGCAAGAATTTATCGCCCGCAGTGGTGACTTTGCTGTCAACATTGCATTAATAGAAAACAATATCCCTATTATGGGTGTAGTATACTGGCCCACAGGGGAAACCTTGTATTCTGCTTTGAAAGGTCATGGCGCATTTAAAGAATGTCCTGTAGAGAACAAACAAATTTTCGTACGGCATTTAGAAACGCCGAACGAGGACCCGCTAATTATTGCCATTAGCCGCAGGCAACCTCGCGAAAAAGTCATCTCTAGCCTAAGTGAAGACCGTGTTTATCAAACCTTACCTGCGGGCAGTTGTTCCCTCAAAGCTTGTTTTATTGCTGAAGGTAAAGCGGATGTGTTTTTACGATTTGGCGTAACAGGGGAGTGGGATACGGGGGCATCACAATGTATAGTGGTTGAAGCGGGAGGTAAAATATTGGCACATGATTTTGCCCCTTTGAGTTACAACTTGCGTACAAGTGTCATTAATCCTGATTTTTTTATTATCGGTGATCAAAATGTCGATTGGCAAAACATAGTTAAATATGAATTTGGCAACGATAACCAAGCTGTATAACAGCATTATTTCTAACTAATTGAGTAACAATGAAATCTTTTTTATTAAGCACTATTTTTATCAGCATTCTTTCGTTCAGTGCTACAGCTAACGCCCACTGGCTGTTAGTTAAGGACGAATCAAGTTTGAGTTTTGTATCAACTAAAAATCAAAATATTAGTGAAATTCAACAGTTTACATCATTAAAAGGTGAATTTAGTCCTGAGGGGGAGTTACAGGTTAAGATTGACCTAGCGAGTATCGACTCAGGCATCGAAATCCGCGATACCCGTATGCGAGAAAAACTTTTTTTGGTGAACAAATATCCTGCTGCTAATTTAACTGCACAATTACCTGATAGTGTTTTGACTCTTGCAAAGGGTAATTCGATATCAGTGACACTTCCAGCCGAGTTAAACATTATGGGTATCAGCAAAACGATTAATACAACAGTACAAGTCACCCGTAAAGCTGATAATGGTATTGTAGCCACCAGCACTCAACCAATCTTAATATCGGCTGCAGATTTTGGTTTAACCTCTGGGATTGAAATCTTGCAAAAATTGGCGGGGTTAAGCGGTATTGGGCTAACAGTACCAGTCAACTTTAATTTAGTTTTTGTGGCTCATTAAACGTACCGAGACTCTATCGTTGCTGACTCTCTGACGATTCAAATTCCCCTAGTTGTTGCTTGGGGATAATGTTCACTGTTTCGTGTAATTCAGAATAGACCAAAAGCACGTCACCTAATGTTAACTGCGCCAGCACTTGTTGCACTTTTTCTTCTAGTGACACGTCAGCTTCACCATATTCAGTGCCTTCACGTAATACAAAGCCTTCAATAATATTCAGTAAAGTCTCTTCAGTTAAGTCTGCAATTGAGATGATCATTGTGGGATACCGGTAGATAAATGTTTGCTCTTGTCAGCAATAAAGGGCTGAAAAAAGCGATTAGCTCTTTGTTGCATCCAGATTTTGGGTCGCCAAGGTGTACCTTGCATAAAGCCTACATGTCCTCCATTTTCGCTCACTTCGAGGCATACACTTGATGATAAAAATTCGGCATTAGGCACAATACTTTCGTGCATGAAGGGATCGTCTTTAGCATGGACGACTAGAGTAGGCGTGGTGATGCTTTTAAGAAAGTCTCGTGAACTGCATTTTTTGTAATAATCGTCAGCATCCACAAAACCGTGTAATGGTGCCGTGATATGCTCATCAAAATCGCGGAAATGTTTAAATTGTTTGATTTGCGACTCGGTCACTTTTAGCAACGTGCCATAATCCATATTACGCATTTTAATCAACAAATTGTTAACCATGCTTTTTAACAAATAAGCTTGGTAAACCTTCGAGAATCCTTGGTTAATACTACTAGCACACAGAGCTAAGTTAAAGGGTGTAGAAACTGCCATTGCCGCTTTTACAATCTGCTGCTTGGGTTGTTCACTCAAGAGTTTGAGCAACATGTTAGCGCCAAGAGAGAAACCCATAGCCGCTTTGCGTGTTTCAGGAAATGTTTGTTCAAGCCAATTCAAGAAGTACCACGCATCCTCGGTTTCGCCTGAGTGATACCCTCTAGGTGTAGTGTTTTGTTCACCGCCACAACCACGAAAATGCATCAACACCACCGCATAACCCTGTTTAACGAAGTTTGCCGCCATGTCGTTGGTATAATGAGAGCGAATTGAGCCCTCTAAACCATGGAACATAGCAATTAAACCAGATGCTTTGTGTACATCGCCCGCCCAAATTAAATTAACAAAATCGCCATCGGGTAAGGCCAACTTTTCCTTACGGTAATCAAGCTTAGCGCGTTTTTGTATAAAACGCGGGAAGATAGTTTGTACGTGCCTATTTTTAGCCCACCAGGGTGGCTTAAAGTCACTTTCAACTATTTCACCATAACGAACATTTTGATTGGTTGGGGGCTCGGAAAACATCAACTTCTAAAGCATGAATGAGTATTCAGATAGAGTACATCAATTGAGCGTAGCATCAAGAAAAAGACAAAAGCTCGTCACCACAGAAGAAGAGGAGGACAAGAGAAAATGGAGTCGTGTTTATCAACTAAATCTCACAGTATTAAAATTGCTGACATTTACACGTAGGAGCGCTTAGTGAATTTATGTTATCGGGCTGGTTCACGCCCTGAGACATTGGGCAAAGCTTTGCCTTCACAAAGTAGAGCACCGCCTCAGATAAGTCTGTTTGAATTCTGAATCATGTAAAAACGGTTGAGTAATAGACGAAAAATAGCCGACTTTCACTCCCTTAAGAATGTAAAGTAGATTTCAATATGGAAAATATGAGGCAACATGTATTTTGATTTTAGGAAAAATGACATTTTATTTTACCTATACTCTGCCAATTTTATAAGCGTTTCTAATTCATCGGTATAGACCTTTATCTCTTCTCAATCTCCTGAATTGGCAATTCTAAGGTGTGCATTTCTTGCTCTTGCTACTCAAAAGTGACGTTTTATCTTACCTATACTTAATGTCGTAACAATAATTTGGCATCTTGATGGACATCAAGCACTGTCATATAGGTTTCTTCATACTGTCACGTATTGTTCATATTTTAAACGCATCATGGTTTTGAGTCTAATCGACCAGAGTATAAAATGACAATCCGACGCTTTACCGAGATAGATACCGCATTATTTTACTGGTTTAATCAGTTTTCTGACGGCCGAGGTAGCGCAACAATATTACTGATTAAAGGCATTTCTAAAACTGGGGACGGGTACTTATACATATTGGTCAGTACCTTACTTTTTTATTTAGATAACAGCCACGGTCTACTATTTTTCTACACCGCGTTAATGGCATACGCGCTTGAAATACCAAGCTACCTCATTCTCAAAAGATATTTCAAACGTCAACGTCCAAGCGCACGGCTGCTTAACTACAAAGCTCACATTACACCGGCTGACAAGTTTAGCTTGCCTTCGGGTCATACCGCAGCCGCATTTTTAATGGCAACAATAATTAGCAGTTTTTACCCTGGGTTTATCCTTGTAGCGTTTACATGGGCAAGCCTAGTTGGCTTATCGCGCATTTTATTAGGCGTACACTTTCCTTCAGACGTTGCCATCGGCGCGACGCTTGGCGTCCTCATTGCGCATACCAGTCTGCTTATCTTAAATTAAGAGTAATTAACATAGTGAAGATACTTTATGGCGTGCAAGGAACGGGAAATGGACACATTGCCCGAGCCAGATTGATGGCCGCGGCGTTTGCCAAGCGAGACGATGTTAGTGTGGATTATCTATTTACGGGTCGTGACGAGAGTGCCTATTTCGATATGCATATCTTTGGCGAGTACAAGACCAAAAGAGGTTTGTCATTTGTCACTGAGAGCGGCGCTTTGAACCGATATAAAACCATAAAGAATGTAAATTTATTTGAGTTCATAAACGATGTTCGCCACACCGACTTAGGCCAATATGATTTAGTTTTGAATGACTTTGAGCCGGTATCAGCATGGGCTGCTAAAAATCAAAAAATCCCTTCGCTTTCAATAAGCCACCAAGCTGCATTTATGTGTGATGTGCCAACTGAGGCCCAAAGTTTTATTGATAGGTGCCTTACACGTTATTTTGCACCAACAACCTTTGCTTTAGGTGTGCACTGGTATCATTTCGGTCACGCCATTATTCCCCCTTTTGTTCCTCGGGATTTCTACCAGGATATTGCGACTAATCAGCCCCATCAAAACGTTTTTAGTTTAGTGTATTTACCTTTTGAATCGCCTCTTCACATTCAGCAAACCTTGCAGCCATTAAGCGAACATAAGTTCTACTGCTATCATTCTAAAGTTCAACAAGCCCATATCGATAATAATGTGCATTGGTTTCCCTTGTCAAAATGTGGCTTTCACAAGGCACTCGCTGATTGCTTAAACGTCATTGCAAATGGTGGCTTTGAATTGGCAACAGAGTGTTTAAGTTTAGGAAAAGCACTTTTAATAAAGCCCTTGGAAGGTCAATTTGAGCAGTTTTCGAACGCATTAATGTTACGCCAATTAGGCATTTCGGATACCTTGTTTAGCTTAAATACTGATGATATTAAAGAATGGCTAAGTGAACATAAAGCAACTCAAATAACCTTTCCTAGCAATATCGATTGCTTCATTGATTGGGTATTAGCAGGCAACTGGCAAGATACTTCGATAATATGCGAACAATTATGGAAACAAGTAACATTTCCTGAACGAGTAAGCAGTAAATTGAACGCTATGTGCCGCAAATGTGGCAGGCTTCAGTCTCCATGCTGGTGTCATTAGCAATGCACAGGATAAGTGTAAATCCGAAAGGCTGTGCCGTTATGTTACCCACTCTGGGGTATCAGAAAAAAGGTTGGCCATAACGACTTACCCCAAGGTGCGCTACAAACTCAAAATACCCTATCATGACGGCACCGCCGGTGACCGGCGCAATCATGCAATCTTTGAACCGCTGGATTTTATTGCCGGCTTAGCGGCACTGGTGCCCAAACCAAGAGTTAATCTGCCGCGTTTTTATGGTGTATTTGTGCTGAGTAGCCTCCACCAAACAGTCGGCGCCGCGTGACAATAACACCAGCAAAACGAAATAAGGCTAAACAAGCATTGCCGACATGGCAGGAAAAACACGGGCACAAAGACCTAAACAGGTGTTTGGGATAGCGATAAAAACCTGTGAGCAATGATGTGGTGCAGTTAAGGTTATAGCGAGCATCGCCAAATCGTCAGGATAGATGATTTGCACAGCGAATGCTGCCCCGCAGGGTTAGACAGAGGGATGTGTCTAATGAACATCCATTGGTGATCAAAAATATACTTAGTCACCTGAATACAAAAAATAACGAAGTCGTCGAATAATTGCCCCTACAAAGTAGAGCACCGCCTCAGATAAGGCTGTTTGAATAAAAGACATAAAAGACATAAAAGCAATGTTCAAAACTGGTTTGCAAAATAGTGGGCGGTGCTTGTTTTGAATTCTGAATTATGTGAAAACAGTTGATTAATAGACGAAAAACAGCCGACTTTCATTCCCTCAAGGATATAAAATAGAGAACAATATGAGGCAAGATGTATTTTTATTTTATAAAAAATGACGTTTTATTTTACCTACACTCGCGCAAGTAAAGTAGTTCCTTTATAAGAACCACTAACAAACTAGCGATTTAGGCTCGTAGTATGAGCCGGATCTTAACAAGCAAGTTGTTAAGATCCTCGCTATTTGATTTCTAATCCCATCGTTACTTCAACAATCAATTATTTTCTGCTCTTCCGTCAAATTAATGTTGTTTCCACTTAACTACCGCTTTTTAATTTGTGCGAAGAGTGACGGGCGATTGTGTGACTTGCGTAGGGGAAAAATTCGTAGCCACCTTATTGATGGTGTGAAATCTTATCCATAGCTAGACTCTTCAGTGGCTGTCACTGTTTCTCATGGTTTAACCCTAGGCTCTAGGTTTAATGATGATGATCTCCAATTTGTTGCCCTTTATCATTATAAAAACCAGAAACTCCCGCTTCAACAAACCCTAAAGTGACCATTTTAGTTAAGAACGGATCCGTATGATCATCTCCAATATCAGCATAATCTGTACTTTGGTAAGTATATAATTTGTCAAAGTAGGCTGCAGTTTTAGCCGATTGAATATCAAGCTCTACGAGTTGCCAATTTTCTTGGCGTTGCGGGTCTTTGTATTGAAAGGATTTGATTAATTTTAGCTGTGGCATCCACTCAATTAATAAGTCGCCTTTTTTAGTTTTTTGAACAAGTTGAACGACTTGCTCACAGGTTTCTCCATGTGTTGAGACTGTTTGCATGCTTGTTAACAAATTATCTGAAATTAATTGATTGCGATAACTCCAGTTTGTTTCTTTTTTACCGTGAACTACTTCCCCTGGTTGATATTCAATTGCCCGATTATACTCATTAAAAAATCGCATCGGTTTAATCATTTTGTCATTTATCTGTTGCCACATTTCGGTGATACGTGTGCTAGGATATTGATGTGCAACCACGTTATTTTTGCGCCATAAGATCAGTGTGGTTTCTTTGGTGTTGCTGATCATATTTTGCAACTTGTGTTTTACCGTAATTTGGTACTCCGCTTTTAACTGCCCTTGTGCAACGCATGATTGTTGTGCAGATGCAGGCGTTAGCCAAGTAATAAGAAGAAGTATGCTAGATATAGGGTATTTCAAGGTATTATCCTGTTGTAAACGAAAAGAATAAACTACAAAATCAACAAAACCAAGCAAAGGTACTTGCTTGGTTTTGTCAGTGGTATCTAAGTTAGTTTAATGCAGCTTCGGCTTTGCCGGTAAGGTCTGCAGCGTGGTCCATGATATGGAAAATCATGCTTTGTTCTTGGGTACCATTTACCATCAGTGCACCGGGACCAGAGGCAAATACTCCGACATCTTCGCCTGAGTGAGTTTCTGAGCTAAGAGGCACTAGAGCTTCTTGGTGGAAACCAGCTGAAGTAGTGTCAACATCAGTTAAATCATGGCGCCCCGCGGCGTGAGCTAACGAATAAGTTTCATCGGCATCTGTTACGGCGCCTAAATCGCGAAACCCTAAACCATTGGTATAACCTAAAGTAGTATAGGGCATACCATCACCAGCTGTAGCGGGCTCGGTTGCACCTACACTCACCACTTTACCTAAGATTGGGTTGCCACGTTTAGGATAACCCGCAATAGTAAACACATGACCATGATCAGCGGTGACTATGATCAACGTATCTGACATGTCGGTCATTTCAACGGCTTTTTTGATAGCGTCAGAAAATACAATAGTGTCCGTTAATGCGTTATAGGCACTGCCTGCATGGTGACCGTGATCAATACGACCAGACTCAACCATCAAAAAGAAACCTTCATCGTTGTTATTCAGTATATCAATGGCCTTTTCGGTCATTTCACTGATAGAAGGTTCGCCAGCGACATCATTGCCACGGTCAGCTTCGTATTGCATATGTGATTCGTTGAACAATCCGAATACATGTTCGGTATTGGCTGGGTCGATAGCGTCAAAACCAGTTTGATCCATAACATAAGTGCCGGTGCTGTATTTGGCTTGCCATTCAGCTGTTAAGTCTCGATTATCGGTGCGATCCCCTTCGACTGAACTAACAGCATCCGCGCTATTAAATGCAGCATCTTTAGGTAGAAAATGACGACGACCACCACCAAAAACCACTTCAATTCCATCTACGTTCAGATTTGCAACTTTGGCTTCTAATAAGCTTTCAAAATTAACCAGTTGGTCGGCAATGTCCATACAACCAGCTGCAGTAGCCTCTGCAGGCATATCTGATATATCTTCCCAGTTACGATCCGCCGACTTAGCGTAAGTCGCTGCAGGTGTTGCATGAGTAATACGTGCAGTAGAAATAATACCTGTCGATTTGCCTGCAATTTCAGCTAGTTCTAAAGCTGTAAATAATTCGTTACCGGCAACAGTTGCGCATTTACCCCGCTCAATGTCTTCATCCACACCTATTACACCTACATCCGTTTTTACACCACTCATCATCGCTGTCATAGTGCCGGCTGAATCAGGTGTTTGTGCATCAACGTTGTAAGTTTTGGCTAGACCAGCAAAAGGGAAGCGCTCAAAGCTCAATTGATGCTCTTCACCATTGTCTCCATTCAATTGCCCTTCTAAAATTCGTGCAGCGGTCACAGTAGAGATACCCATACCGTCTCCTACAAACAAAATGACATTTTTTGCTTTGCCTTTTAATGTAGCAATGCTTTTTGCCTGAGCTATAGTTTCAGCGGATTTTCCACTCACGGTTTGAGTCGCGTCTAACCATACTTGTTTGGCTTCTTCTACTTGCTGGGCACCTTGGGCAAACCAATCGTTGTTCAGGCTGGAAGGTATTTCGCTTGAAGTAATTGATGTTCTACCAGCGTTACACACATATTCTGTAGCAGTAATTTCCGCTGTTTCTAAATTACCGTTAGCGTCACTGTCTAGGCCTGAATCAATTTTAACGCCACTATTGGGGCAATTTGTATCTCCAATCGCCAATACTGTTTGTACTACTAGACTATTCAGACCATTTGTTCCGTCTGTACCATTATTCCCATTCACACCATCCACGCCGTTGTCCCCATCTGAACAACTCGTTAGACCGAGAATAGCCAAGGCGATTGCACTTAATCTTAATTTTTTCATATTTGACTCCTGACTATTCGTTAACTAAATCTAAAGCTTGGTTTATAAGATGAAAAACAACATTTTGCTCGATCACACCTTGAGCTAACTGCGCTCCGGGACCTTGTGCGTGTAAGCTGATGTCTTCGCCTGAATGTGTTTCTGAACTTGCTGGAATAAGTGCCTCTTGATGAAAGCCACTGCTGGTGGTGTCTACGTTGCTTAAATCTTGACGGCCTGCCGTAGCTTCTAAGCTGTAACTGATATCGGCGTCAGTTTCAGTGCCTAAGTCTCGAAATCCCAAACCGTTGCTGTATCCCAATGTGGTATAGGGCATTCCGTCTAAAGCAGTTGCAGCAGCTTCGCTGCCAACCGTGATCACCTTACCTAATATTGGGTTACCACGTTTTGGATAACCTGCAATGGTAAATACGTGGCCGTGATCAGCAGTGACGATAATTAAGGTATCGTCGGAGTTGGTCATGCTTGCCGCCATTTCTACTGCTTTAGCAAATTCAATCGTATCGGTTAAGGCATTGTATGCGCTACCTGCATGATGACCGTGGTCTATGCGTCCAGATTCGACCATTAAGAAGAAGCCCTTGGCATTGTTATCTAACTTTTGAATCGCTTTCTCAGTCATCTCTGATAAAGATGGCTCACCGGCAATATCATTTGCTCGGTCTGCTTCGTATTGCATATGTGATTCATTAAATAATCCTAAAATAGGACCGTCGGTTTCGGTGTCTAAGGCTTCGAAACCTGTTTGATCCATGATATAGCTGCCATTGGGATAAGATGTTAGCCATTCTGCTGTTAAGTCTCGTGAATCCGTGCGATCACCTTCTATTTCGCTCACAGCATCTGCGCTATTAAAAGCGGCATCCTTAGGTAAGAAGTGGCGACGACCGCCCCCCATAGCGACCTCAATACCGTCAACATCTATACCGCTGTAGCGTGCCTCTAAGTTATGTTCAAAGTTCACTAATTGTTCGGCGATATCCACACAACCTGCTTGTACAGCATCTTCAGGCATATCAGAGATATCTTCCCAGTTGCGGTCTGCTGATTTTGCATAGGTAGCCGCTGGCGTTGCGTGAGTAATACGTGCAGTTGAAATAATGCCCGTTGAAAGACCTTTGATTTCAGCCAATTCCAAAGCGGTGATGACTTCATTTCCCGAAACAGTTGAGCAATCACCACGTTTGATATCTTCATCGACACCTATCACCCCGACGTCGGTTTTCAATCCACTCATCATCGCCGTCATAGTCCCGGCTGAATCTGGTGTTTGTGCGTCGACGTTATAGGTTTTGACTAGGGCTGTGTGGGGGAATTTCTCAAAACTTAGATAAGCTTCTTCACCTGAGTTGCCAGCTAACTGCCCCTGCAGAATACGTGAAGCGGTTAGGGTGGAAATGCCCATACCATCCCCAACAAATAGGATCACGTTTTTAGCTTTAAATTGGTTGTTAGTCGTCAATTTTTCTAATAGCGCACTTTGTCCATCTGTATACCATGGGTTGGTTGTTTGATGTGTGGGTAATACTGCTGCACTCAGTGCTTGAGATACAGCCAATGCAATTAAGCCTGACGAAGCGATCCAGGTCTTTTTCATTATAGGTATTCCTATTCTAGGTTTTGTAAAGCTAGGTTGGGATTAGCGAGTCAACCTTAGCGTGAGATAAAACACTAGCTATAATAGAAAAACACTATGAAGGTTAGCTGACATATTAGTGACATTATAAAGAAAGATTAATGGCGGATTTGTGACGCTGAAATGTCAGTTTGAAATAAGTTTAACTAAATGTTTGCTGTTGCAGTTCAGTCACGTTGCAATGCAGCATTATTAAACGGCGCACGTAAAGCCATTGCGTGTCGAACTCTCGGTATATCGGTTCACACTATACAGCGTTGGTATCACGAAAAAAGCCGCCAAGTTTATGAAGATGCGAGACCAAATGCATTCAGGCCAGTGCCTTCGAATAAACTATCAATAGAAGAACGAGCGCTTATTTTAGAAACATGTAATTTGAGCGAGTTTGCCAGTTACCCACCAGGATACAATGTGCCAACATAAATCGATAGGGTCAGTGACGTTGATTGATCAAAAGTTCAACGACCGCTCCTGGCACTTATTTGCCAATCAGTGAGTCGTGACTAACTATAACAATCACCTTTATCACGTCTTTGAGTGTCAGACTACATTAAGAAAAACGAATTAGTTTTTTCTGTGTGTACAGTCTCTCAGTGGCAAAAACAACTCAGATCTAATGTCCCTAAATGGTATCCACAGGAGCATTCAAATCACATTTTGTGCATCGCAGTAGATGGCCAAGCATAGATTTTCGGCCATCTACTGTGACAACCCAAGGGCGACTTATCCAAGGTGGTTATGTCTAACATGTTGAAAATGGCCGCACGCTAACTCAGCCAACCAATTGTTTTGTTCGTCTTTGTGGTAACCAATGATTGGTTTATCCATGTTTATAAAGACCCAAAAGCACCACGTTAGCCAACACTTTCCAGCTCAAATTCTTTTTGTTTAATTTCTAACTCTTCCTGCGCTTCGAGCCAATACATTTCTGCTTCTTCAAGGGTTGACTTATGGCTGGCTTGTTCAGCTATCACTTGTTTGAGTTGGGTTTTGTTTTCGGCGTTGTATAACTCAGCATCACCGAGTTGTTGTTCGAGAGCCTCTAGTTTTGTTTGAGCGGCAGTCATGGTTTTTTCGTGTTGCTCAATGGACTTTCTGAGAGGTTTTGTTGCCTGTCTAAATTCTGCTTCTAAACGTTTAGTGTTTTTACGATCAGGCTTAACAGTGGTTTTGTCGCTGTCTGCGCTAGTGCCTTTATCACCATTTTTATCGCCTTTAAGGATCCAGTCTTTGTAGTCATCTAAGTCACCATCAAAGGCTTGCACTTGCTTTGAGTCCACCAAATAAAAATCATCACAGACCGAAGTCAGCAAAAACCTATCATGAGATATCAATACCATTGCACCTTCAAAACCTTGCAACGCAATATTTAATGCATGGCGCATATCTAAGTCTAGGTGGTTGGTGGGCTCATCCAGCAACAACAAGTTTGGTTTTTGATAGACAGTTAGTGCCAAGACTAAACGGGCTTTTTCACCCCCAGACATGGGGGCGACTTTGCTTAACGCATTATCACCACGAAAACCAAAACCGCCTAAGTAATCTCTGAGGCTTTGCTCGGTAGCTTTTTTATCTAACCTTTGCATATGGGCTATGGGCGAATCGTCACCGTGTAAAAACTCTAATTGATGTTGTGCAAAATACCCTATACGTAATCCGGCTGAGGTTTCGTATAAACCTTCCATAGGTGACTTTTCGCCTGCTAACAATTTGATTAAGGTAGATTTACCTGCGCCGTTTTTACCTAGTAAGCCGATGCGGCTGCCTGGCACTAGATTCAAATGTAATTTTTCTAGAATGATGGTATCGCCATAACCTACTTTTACCTGCTCCATCTTGATGAGTGGGTTAGGTAACTTTGGCGGGGTGAAAAATGTAAAGCTAAATTCGGAAGCGGCCATCACCGGTAGCAGGGTTTCCATTTTTGCTAATTGTTTCACACGGCTCTGTGCCTGTTTAGCTTTACTTGCCTTGGCACCAAATCGATTAATAAAAGATTCGAGGTGCGCAATTTGATCTTGTTGCTTTGAATATTGCAAACTTTGTAAACGTAAACGTTCGGCCCGCTGTTTTTCGTAAGCATCGTAATTACCCGTGTAGCTAATAAGTTGCTGGGATTCAACACTGATAATTTCATTCACTGTGCTGTCCAAAAAAGACTTATCGTGAGAGATCAACATCAAGGTACCAGCATAGCGCTGCAGCCATTTTTCTAACCAAATGACCGCATCTAAATCGAGGTGGTTAGTGGGTTCATCTAACAACAATAAAT
>Ga0307488_10000091_pt1 | contig 64547 bp, 53 predicted proteins | sample SB02metaG_FD_202248 | JGI IMG/M metagenome (GOLD analysis project Ga0307488, IMG submission 202248) | Sea-ice brine microbial communities from Beaufort Sea near Barrow, Alaska, United States - SB 0.2 | ecosystem: Environmental > Aquatic > Marine > Coastal | place: USA: Alaska | collected...
ATGCAGAATACGTAGAAGTACTTGAAATTGATTTAGCTGAAATTAACGAGCCAATTTTGTGTTGTCCAAATGATCCGGATGATGCTAGAACATTATCTGAAGTTGCTGGCGACAAGGTTGATGAAGTTTTCATTGGCTCCTGTATGACGAATATTGGTCACTTCAGAGCTGCGGGTAAGCTTCTTGAGCAATTCAAAGGCACATTGCCAACACGTTTGTGGATGTCTCCACCAACGAAAATGGATGAAGCTCAGTTAATGGAAGAAGGCTACTTCAGTATTTATGGCAAAGCTGGCGTAAGAATGGAAATGTCGGGTTGTTCATTATGTATGGGTAATCAAGCACGAGTACTTGCAGGTGCTACAGTGTTATCTACATCAACGCGTAACTTCCCTAATCGATTAGGTGATGGCGCAAATGTATACTTATGTTCAGCTGAAATGGCTGCTGTTGGCGCTATTGTTGGTCGTATACCAACTGCTGATGAATATATGGAATACGCGAGCAAAATTGAATCAATGAGCGGTGAAGTGTTCCGTTACTTGAACTTTGATCGCATGCCTAAGTTTAGTAAAGCTGCTGAAGCAGCCAAGGCAAACATCATTCCAGCGTTGAACATCGCTTAATTTCGATTCAATGTTGATAAGGTAAACGGTGTTTTTACGTCACGTTTACTCGTATATGATACGTACTAAAAACGCTGGGACTCTTTATAAGGGCCTCGGCGTTTTTTATATTTATTTTGCCGCTTAGTGCTAAATTTTTCTGTAAAGAAAAAAAAGTCATTAACAGATATTTGACTTACCTGCATACTAAATGGTATTCAACAAAACAATCAGTGAACAGCGTAATTAGAACAAATTGCTTTGATAACAATAACAACAAGGATTGGGTCGTGAAAAAATACTTATACAGCTTCGTTAGTTTGGTTGCCATTATATTCACCTCGCTATTTTCAGCACAAGCGTTAGCACAAAAAAGCAATACATCCGATTTAGTCAGGCATCTTAAGGCTGATGTAAAACAAATAATAATGGATGCCAGTGATGAACTAACTGAAGAAGAGTTAGCCTTACTAGCGAATGACGGTACAATAAAAATCGCGTTTGCTAACATATCGCTTCACGTTGAATTTGCCGACTCCTTTGAAGAAAGAGCACTTGGGCTAATGTATCGTAAAAGTTTGTGCGCAGACTGTGGCATGCTTTTTCAGTTTGATGACGAGCGTATAGCAAGTATCTGGATGAAGAACACCTTCGTTGCCCTAGATCTGGCTTATATTACCGTAGATGGTCAGGTAGCAGATATTAAGCAATTAACACCTCACGACCTTACTTCGGTGCGATCATCCCAGCCCGTACTTTATGCTTTGGAAATGAATCAGGGGTGGTTTGCCAAAAATGCGATAAAAGTGGGTGATAAAATATCTATAGAAGGTCGTGTTAAGCATCCTTCATTCAAGTAGTCTGGATTCGCTGCCCCTAGCAGTCGTGTAAAACGTGTTTATTTGGATTAATTAAAAGGAAAATAAAAGTAAATGAATTCAGCGTTGAATGTTGCCAAATTTGGCGGAACTAGCGTAGCCACCTATGAGAGTATGGGTAATTGTGCAAAAATAATCGCTAACAACCGTAATACTAGAATTGTGGTAGTTAGTGCTTCTGCTGGGGTGACCAATCATCTAGTGGCGCTAGCAAATACAGCGTTGACTAGTCAGCAAATTGAAGAAATTGTAGAGAACATCAAAGCAATTGAGCTTGCTATTGTGACTAAGTTAAAAAAACCAGAAGAGGTTAGTAATAAGCTTAATGCGCTGTTAGTCGAGCTAACCGATTTAGCAAAACATGAAGAAATCAATTTCAGAGACGATTTAAAAGATGCGTTAGTGTCGATGGGCGAACGCATGTCTTCATTATTGTTTGCTGCGGTGCTTAGAGAGTTTGCTGTCTCAGCAAGTAATTTCGATGTTAGAAAAGTCATGCGCACTGATTCAATGTTTACTCAGGCGGCGCCCGACCTTGGTGTTATACGACGACTAGCACAGTCATTGTTAATCCCCGAATTATATACTTCCGTGATTGTGACTCAAGGTTTCGTTGGTGCTGATGAGCAGGGCAGAACAACTACGCTTGGCCGCGGCGGTTCAGATTTTACAGCAGCTTTGCTAGCCGAGGCTATTGACGCAGATACCTGTGAAATATGGACAGATGTAATTGGCGTCTATACAACTGACCCGCGCATAACAGACAAAGCACGTCCTTTACCTGAACTGAGTTTTGAAGAGGCCGCGGAAATGGCAACTTTTGGAGCAAAAGTGCTACATCCAGCAACAATGGAGCCCGCGCTGAGGCAAAACATAAAGGTGTTTGTAGGCTCTAGTCGCGAACCCGATAAGGGAGGTACTTGGATTGTCAGAGACTGTGAGCATGAACCCTCATATAGAGCCATAACTAGGCGTAAAGACCAAGTTATGGTAACTGTGAAGACTCCCAAGATGATGTATGCTCAGGGCTTCCTACAGAGCGTTTTTACAATTATAGCAAAACATAATTTGTCAGTGGATTTGGTAACGACTTCTGAGATCTCAGTATCGTTTACGCTTGATAATCCACCTAATTCTGTTTCTGAAAAAATGAACAAACAAACACTTGCTGAATTAAGCACCATTTGTGATGTAACTGTCGAGCACGGATATGATGTGGTGACTGTTGTGGGTAACAATATGCACAGTTCTACAGGTGTATCGAGTAAGATATTTGAGGCTGTGACGGACTTTAATTTACGCATGATCTGTTTCGGTGCAAACCCTCATAACTTGTCGTTTGTCGTGAGTAATACCGACAGTGAAGATGTCGTTAAGGTATTGCACAAAGCATTATTTGAATAGCTAAATTAACGATAGAAGATAATCATTAACGCATAAAAAAGCGATTCCGGATTAATCTGGAATCGCTTTTTTTTAAACGAGCAATATTTGTTAATTAATCTTGAGTACTGAGGTTATATCTAGTTTCCTTGCCTTTGAAAAGGCGAAGTTCTAAACCTTAAACGTACCGATAGACTCTTGCAGCTCATCGGCTAGTCTCGCAACTTCAGCACTGGATAAAGTGGTCTGTTGCGCTCCTAATGTTGTTTCTTCGGCAATACTAACGATGGTCTCAAGTTTTTCGCTAATTTCAGCGGACACCTGATTTTGCTCGCGCGCGGCTTGCTCAATTCGAGTACTAACTTCATGTGCTTTGTGCACAGCGTCGGTTATTAAATCGAGTGCTTGCGCCGCTTTTTCAGTTTGCGCTACACAAATCTCGGCTTGCTGCTTACCTTGGGTCATAACCGTTACCGCTTTTTCAGCACCAGCTTGCAATACTTCAATCATTGAATTAATTTCTTGAGTCGATTTTTGAGTCCGACTTGCTAAGGTCCGAACTTCATCTGCAACTACCGCAAATCCGCGGCCTTGCTCACCAGCTCTTGCTGCTTCGATAGCAGCGTTTAACGCCAGTAGATTTGTTTGGTCTGCCACACCGCGAATAACGTCAAGAATACCGCCAATTGAGGCACTGTCTTCATGTAGTTTGTTTATAACGTTAGCTGCTTCTTCCACATCACGAGCAAGCACTTCAATTGTGCGCTTATTTTCCATTGAAATTTGCTTCACTTTTTCCGCTTCTTCATCGGCGTGACCAATTTCTCTCAGCGTATCGTCAGCACTTTGCAATACTAATTGAGACGTACTGTGCATTTCAGTTGTTGCTGCTGCAACTTGTGATATTTGAGATTTCTGCTCCTGTATGGATCTTGTTGTCTGCTCAGTAACTGAAGATGTTTCACCGGACGCTGCTGCAAGTTGCTCAGCTCTGCCGTGGATCCCTTCAATAAGCGTCTTAAGATTTTGAATGAGAGCGTTACAGTTTTTTGATAGTACTCCAAACTCGTCTTTTGAAGAATCATCTAAACGATGTGTTAGGTCACCAGATGAGGCTATTCTGAGAAGTTCATTAACTTTAGCTAACGGTTTTGTAATAGCCGTTACGCTTTTGTAAGCGGTAAACCCAGCAATACCAAGAGATCCCAATACCATAACAATAACCCATTGCATGCTAGATGCAACTTGGTCACTCACACCTTGCTTTACCGATGAAGCTTTGTTATTCGCTAATTTTAGTAGACTTTCTAATGAATTAAGTCCTCGGGAAATATCTTCATCAGATGCGATTAAAAATCTTTCTGAGTCAATTGCTCTCTCCAGCATACTCACTTGATTAGTTAGAATGCCGCTGGATCCTAAAATAGTTTCTTTAATCGTTTCTATTAAATCTCCTACCTCATCCAACGTACCGGTCTCATCCTGTCCACCGGCCGTATCTCGCATACTAGCAAAACGCCCCTCAGCTTGAGTCATCATAACAAGCACTCCTTGGCCACGAATTTCAGCTCGTTGCAACGTTTCGCTCGAAACATACTCAGCTACAGAGGATAAAATTGACAGTAAATTTGACTCCAGTGTAACCCCCTCAACAGCTACTTTGGAAAGCAGAGTGGAGCCAACAACGGCATCTAAATCGGAAAAGTCTAAGAGTAAGGATGTCGCATCATCAGCGCTTTCTTCAATGATAGCGTATTTAACTTTTACGCTATCGCTGATATCTTGCTCTAAAAGGTGGTTATTGTAGACTTGGATTGCATTCGCAGAATAGCTTTCATAAACGACTTCAACAGCACTAAGAGCACTTTTCAAGTTACTTTCAGATTGAACAACATCGCGTAACTCTGCGAGCTCTTTTTCAAAACTACCTCTGCTCGCCTCAAATGCGGCAAGTTTTTCATTCAATTCATTTTGATTTTTCGTTACATATGCTTCAAAGGTCAATCGTCCCATATTAAGGAACGATGCTTTTAAGCTATTGCTGCCACCGACAGTTGGCAACGCTAACTCACTAACCTCTTCAGTAGCACCTTCAATCTTATTTAGACTGACAAGAGAAAGTATACTTAACAATACGAGCAGAAAACTGATAATGGTAAATCCGCTAATGACTCGCATTTTTACAGTAAGATTCATTTTTTGACCCTTAATTACTCGATTTTTTGGCAACAATTACGACTTTCTGAACATCTGCTGTAGTGTAGTTGATATCACCTGACATCCACGTACGCCGTTCTATACCATTGTCTACTCAAAGGTATCGGTAAATAACTGATTTTCTTTAAGCTTGTTGCGAAAAAAATTGCTTTGTTTCAATGCAATAAAGTGTCATTTGCTTGCCCCATACAAAACCCGTATCAAGTGCAATTACTTTTTCGTTATTAGTTTCACTCATTAAAGATGCCCAATGACCAAATAAAAGGACTTTGTCTTTCTTTAATTTTGGGTTGGGACAAAGATACCAAGGTGTCAGTTCAGCAGGTGCGAGATCAGAATGGCATTTAGTTTTGAATTCGAGCGCCTTGCCACTTAAAAAACGCATGCGCGTAAGGGCGTTTACGATAAACCTAAGACGTTCAGCTCCCTCTAGGTCATCGTTCCAAATGGTTGGGGAATTACCGTACATTTTCTGCAAAAATTGAGTTCGATGACTACCCATTAACGCTTCACTAACTTCATCTGAAAGTGAAATTGCTTTCTTTGTAGACCACATCGGATAAAGGCCTGCATGGGATATGAAGTGATTTTTTGCAGGCTTTAAAGCCAATTTCTTAGTACACAACCAATCGATGAGTTCATCAAATGATTTGTGATTAATTAAAGGGGCTAATTTATCGACTGGTTTGGGGGTGCTAATGCCATAAGCCATCGCAATAAGATGTAAATCGTGATTACCTAATACGGTATCAAAATGTGGACCTAAGTCCTTTAAAAACATAAGTGTTTCGAGTGACTGTGGGCCACGTGCAATAAGGTCTCCCACGGCCCACAATTTATCTATTTTCGGCTCAAACCCTGCGCTCTTCAGAAGTTTGCGTAATCCTTTGTAACACCCTTGAATATCGCCAACAACATAATTATTCATAGCAAAAACTAATGGATACTATTTGGTTTTGATAAATTAAATACAGGTATCGGCTCACGATGACATTGCCCGTTAGCAAATTCAAATTCGTAATAACCTTCCATTGTTCCAACTTCGGTCTTTATCATTGAGGCGCTTGTGTATTCAAAACTCTCATTTGGCTGAATAATAGGTTGTTCACCCACGACACCTTCACCTTGTACCTCTATTTTTTCGCCATCGCCATTAGTAATTAACCAATATCTATTCTTAAGCTGAGCCTGTTGAGATAGATTATTGTTAATGGTCACTGTGTAGCTGAAAACGTAAACTGGGGTTTTGTCACCATTGTCTTGAAGGCCAATAAACCTTGTTTTTGTGCTAATACCTAATGATTTCTTCATAGTGTTATTCTGCCTTTTTTACTTCTACTGAGGCCTCGACACACTTTCTTTCTACGTAATTTGCTAATAAAGCAAACTGTTGTAAAGATAAGGCTTCGGCTCTTAATTCAGGTTTTATGCCCAATGCTTCTATTTCTTCATGTGTCATTAACTCTTTTAAGCTATTTCGAATCGTTTTTCTGCGCTGATTAAATGCGGTTGTAACGACTTGCTGTAAGCGATCGATGTTATCAACTTGGGCTGGTGGTGTTGCATGCGGGATGAGCCTAACAAAAGCAGAGTCCACTTTTGGGGCTGGTTTAAATGCGCTTGGTGGAACAGCGACAACGGGAATGGGTTGACAATAATATTGTGCCATGACCGATAAACGACCATAAAGCTTGTCACCGTGAGTTGCGCATAGGCGCTTTACCACTTCATTTTGTAACATGAAGTGCATATCCTTCACTTTTTTAGTGAAAGAAAATAAATGGAACATTAATGGCGTTGAAATATTATAGGGCAGGTTACCAAAAATTCGTAAATCACCGTCTGTCTTAACTAAGCTAGCGAAATCAAATTTCAGTGCATCTTCTTCTATAACGGTTAATTTTTTACCTAGGAACGGATGTTCACGCAGTCTTTTTGCTAAGTCTCTATCAAGCTCAACAACGGTCAAATGCGCTACTTCTTCCGCAACAAGATCTGTTAGCGCTCCTAAGCCAGGTCCAATCTCTACCAAGTTTTCACCTGGTTTTGGGTTAATAGCGGATACTATTTGATCAATCACATATTGATCATGCAAAAAGTTTTGACCAAATCGTTTTCTTGCTGTGTGGCCTAAATGCTTTTGACTCATGTCTTTTTCCTGGCCAACTTGATGGCTTTCTTTATTGCCATACTGAAACTACCACAATCAATATTGCCTGAACCGGCAAGATCAGCAGCAGTTCCGTGATCTACAGAGGTTCTGATGAAAGGCAGCCCAAGAGTGATATTCACTGATGCGCCGAAGCCTTTATATTTCAATACGGGTAAACCTTGATCGTGATACATCGCTAATACTGCATCAGCTTGTTCTAAATACTTAGGTTGGAAAATAGTGTCCGCAGGAAGTGGGCCTACTAAGTCAATACCTTGCGCGCGCAGCTCATTCAATTTAGGGGTAATTACTACTATTTCTTCTTTACCTAAATGGCCATCTTCTCCCGCATGCGGGTTTAGACCACAAACGTAGATTTTAGGTGATTCTATACCGAACTTTAGTTTCATGTCGGTATGGATGATATGAATCACTTTGTCGAGGCGTTCTGGTGTGATTGCTTGTGAAACATATTGCAAGGGAATATGTGTTGTCGCTAAACAGACGCGTAAACCCTCAGTCGCAAGCATCATAACTACGTCGCTGCAGTTAGATTGATTGGCAAAAAACTCTGTGTGGCCACTGAATGAAATACCGGCTTTATTTATGATGCCTTTGTGCACAGGACCTGTAACCACAGCGTCGAACTTGCCACTAATATTCTCATCGCATGCTTGACGCAGGGTCTCAACAACATAATGCCCATTCTCGCTATTTAACTCCCCAGCTATCACTGGAACCTTCACAGGAATATGCTTGACAATTAATTGCCCCGGTTGCTGCAGGTAAGTACTATCCTCTTCATAAGGAATGATATCTAGCTGAATACCAAGCAGTTTTGCCCGCTCTTGTAGCATATTTGCGTCGGCATAAACCACCAACTGAGCATCCCAATGTTGCTGAGATAGCATAATAATAAGGTCTGGGCCAATACCCGCTGGCTCACCGGGTGTAACAGCAATCTTTAGATTTTTTGACATTAAAGGTCTTTTTTATCAAGTAATTCAATATAAGCACCATCGCGCATTTCACGTAACCAAGTATCGGTTTCTTCATTAAATTTTCTGTTAAATAATAATTGATACGCGCGATCTTCTTTACGTTTTTCTGTCGCATCATCAATGCGACGCTCAATCAACTGTATCAAATGCCAACCGTGCACAGTTCTGATTGGTTGACTATATTCATCTTTTTTAAGTGTACTAAGTGCTTGTTTAAACTCAGGTACATATATACTGGGGTCATTCCAACCCAATACGCCACCTTTTAAGGCTGAGCCGGGATCTTCCGAGTATTCTTTTGCTAGCTTTGCAAAATCTTCTTCACCTTCAATAAGCTTGGTACGGAATTCTTTAAGCATCTTCTCCGCTTTTTGGTCGCTCAGAATAATCGATGGAGACACTAAAATATGACGCGCGTTAACTTCTTCAACCTCAACAGTCTCGACGCCTCTTAATTCTAATATTTTCAAAACGTGAAAACCGGCGCCACTGCGCAATGGACCAATCAAGTCGTCTTTTTTCTTTTTTTGGATTGCTTCAGCGAACAGCGTTGGCATAGAGTTAACATTCATAAAACCCAAGTCGCCTCCTTCAAGAGCCTTAGGACCAGAAGATGATGCAATAGCAATTTTGGTAAAATCAGACCCAGAGTTTAATAGCTCAAGAACTTTGTCTGCAGTTCCTCTCGATGTGGAAATTTGCTCTTCGGTTGCGCCCGATGGCACTGCAATAAGGATGTGACCTAAACGATACTCAGCTTGCTCGGCACCCTGTTGGTTGATCAAGTTAACCAAAGTACTGATTTCTTGTGGTGTGATATAAACCCGACGTCTTACATTTGCGCGGGTTACTTCACCAGTTATTAATTCTTCACGTACTTTTTCGCGATACACTTCATATGATAAGCCGTCGGCTTGAACTTTTTCACGTAACTGCTCGACACTAATATTGTCTTCCTTTGCAATATTGCCAATAGTTTGATCAAGTTGTGGGTCGCTAATTTGAATACCCATGCGTTCTGCCATTTGCATTTGCAAATTCTTTAAGATTAAACGCTCAATTGCCTGTGTACGCAAAGCTCTATCTGACGGTAATGCCTGCCCTTGAGCTACTGCACCTTGTTTTACACCATCGACTAGCTCGGATATTTCAGTTTCAAGAATTACGCCTTGATCTACGATGACAGATACCTTGTCGAGTCTTTCTTCAACTGCGTTTGCTAGCATGCTGAAAAACACGGAAGCACTCAGTAAGCTTGCTTTTAATAATCTGTATTTCATATTTTCTCTAATTATATAACATCAAAATCTAGTTAATTTAAAACATAGGGTTGGCGGTAACCAAACATACCTTGTTCTAAAATATCGGAATTACTTCTTCGGCTGCCTATACCTTTTATAATAAATTGTAAGGCTATACCTGAATCAAACTCATCGGCTGTTCGCAAACCTGTAGCATCAAAACGATTACTCAGGCTGCGCTGATAAGTGACACGCAATGCCCAACAGCAGCTCTCGTACTGAATGCCACCGAAGCTTTCGGTCGTTCTTGATCGTTGAGCGTCCCTATACCAGCGGCCCACCCAATGCCAATTTTGGTTTATTGGCCAGCTCGCTGTCACACCAAACTGGTTTATTTCCTCTCCTGAAAGGTCACGAATATAACGATGGTTCATTTGGACCAATTTATTATCGTCAATACGGTACTCAGTCGCAATACTACTACGTTCTACTTTTTGTGTTTGCGTAGCAACTTGAATATCAGAGTGCAAAAACCAGCGTTGGTTCACTTGCCAATCAAATTCTGCTGCTAAAGCTGAGCGCTTATCCTCTCTTGCGCTACTTATCAATTTACTGTCTTGTAAGTAAAATATTTGACCAACACTCAACACGAGTTTCTCTCTATTTTGTTGGTCTACTAATCTAGCTGTGACACCGAGAGTAAATTGATTGTTATCGTTAATTCGATCTAAACCAGTAAATTCCTGACCTCTAAACAAATTATTAAAGGTCGTTAACAGGGGCGTAGTATCATACAGACCTATATTGTCTTGATCCTCGAAGCTTGTGTAAAGATATTGTGCTTTGGGTTCGATCGTTAGTAAATATTCATTATCTAATACTAAGTCTTCTTTTTCAAAAATAAGTGAACCATACAATCTTCCTTTACCGATCGTTCTACTAACGCTTTCGTCCAACTTACCTTCTGAACCGGCTGGCAATTCTTGTTCATAGTAGGTTTGCAACACACTAATTTCTGCTAATAGTTCTCCCCAAGCACGCTGATACGGCAATGACAAACTGGGTTCAATATGAACCCGAAAAGCATTGGATTTTGAATCAAGTGAGTTTTGAAAATAGGCCGCTTCACTCGCTAGCGTAAAATCAATATATTGTCCTAAGTCAGTGTCATAATTTAGTTTCATTTCCGGTAATGCACGATACACGTCTGGATGGTCGCCTACTACTTCAAAATCTCGGAAGTTCAATGAAAAATCTAAATTAGGTGAGTAGTAGCTTAGTCCAACCTGGCGGTATAAATGAGTATCTGCGCGATTATAATAGTCAGACCCGAGATCGACAATGTAGTTATCGTCACTTATTCCACTGAAATCAATGTTTAGATTCCAGTTGTCACTAATTTTCCCTTGGTGCAAATAGCGATAAAAATACCGCTCATCTTGAGTTTCAGTATCGAGATCTTTGGGTAAATATTCTAATTGGACTTCACCCTGACTTTGACTGAACAAATAGCGAAACTCTGTTTTCAACTGAATACCACGATTAGTCATTATTCTTGGTGAAATAGTTGCATCATAATTAGGCGCAATATTCCAATACAATGGTTGTTCATATTCTGCACCTGTGCGACTTGAGCTGCCAATATTTGGAAACAATAAACCGCTTTGACGCTCAGCCGTCACTGGAAACGCAAAATAGGGAAGCCAAAATACAGGTACACCGCCAACATAAAACTTGGTGTTGTAAGCTTCGCCGAATGGACTGTCTTTACCAATGACTATTTCGCTTGCAAACATTTTCCAATCTTCGCCACCTTTTGGGCAAGTCGTAAATGAAACTTGCTCTAAACGTAAACCCTGCTCACCAGAAAGTGAAAGCAAATCGGCTGCGCCTCGACCTGAAATATCCTTAAACTGGTATTCAGTATCTTGCATTTGTAATAGCTTCAGGTCACTGTTTAATTCAACGCCTTGACTCTCGACCTGCAATGCTTGGTCACGATAAAGCACATCGCCACTAGCGATGACTTGTTTGCCATTATTATCTATTTGTGCAACATCGGCGTTAATCATTGAATTTGGACTAGTAATGGTAACGTTACCATTGAATAAAGCTGAACTGTTCTGAATCATCTGAGCAACGTCAGAACTCACTTTAATTTGTTTGTTTGTGGTTAACAACGAAGGGTCAAATTGAGCGCTTTGAGGTATGCACAACTCAATGTTTTGCGCACTTACAAAAAAGGCACTGATAATGAGCGTGATGGTAGAAAAAAATTTGATCATTAACTGATTTTTTAGGGAACCTTTTTAGCTAGTCTCAGGCTCTTTAAGCCAATACTAATTTTTGCATACCAACGCTTTAGCATCTAAGCACTCAGAATTTTGAAGCGTTATTTTGCACAACATTTTAAATCGCCTTAAATTTTAATGCTTTGAGGAAGAATAACCAACTATATTGTTGAAAAAGGGGCAATTAATGCGTAATTATTTGTAAAATGCCGAAAATTACAGCTAATTTAGGGGTAAAATACATAATGTTCTCGATTTTTACCTCATTACTTTTTTAATTTAGAGTAATCTGTGATAAATATTTCAAATGAACATGCCAGAGGGCAATCAGAATATGCAAATTTGGGGAAAAGTTGTTGGTGTGCTTTTGGGCTTTATGTTTGGCCGAGTTGCCGGTGCCGCACTAGGTTTAATCGTTGGCCACATATTCGATACAACGTACAGTAAAGACTTTTCGCAGAAAGGCGGTTTCGCTCGATTTTTCACAACATCAGATGAAATTCAGCAACAAGCCGTTTTTTTTCATAGTTTGTTTTCTGCGTTAGGTCATATTGCAAAGTCGGACGGTATAGTCACTCAAGACGATATTCAGGTAGCGTCCGCGTTGATGGATGAAATGGACTTAACTGGTGACGTCCGTTTAGAAGCTCAGCAAGCGTTTAGGGACGGTAAACAACGTGATTTTGCGATTGTCGACATGCTCCAACAATTTAAAGAACAATGCCATGCGCGACGAGATGTGCTACACATTTACTTAGAGATACTAATTCAAGCGTCCTGTGCGCACAAAAAGCTGGGTGCTGCGCAATATACGTTGTTAGAAAAAGTTGCTAGGGCGCTCGGTTTTAGACGAGTAGAACTCGATTTTTTGATAATTACATTTGAGGCAGAGCAACGCTTCCGCAACGGCAGGTCGCAAACAGACAATCAACGCCGGCAGCAAGGCAGATATAGACAAAGGCATCAACAAGGACGCCAACAAAATCAATATGCAGATTCTAGTTCATATTCCGCAAAGGCTGAATTGGACGATGCTTTTAAGATATTAGGCATTAAAGAAGGGGATGATTCAAAGTTAATTAAAAAAGCGTATCGCAAACAAATGTCACTGCATCACCCAGATAAAGTCGCGTCCAAAGGGTTACCTGCACAGGCTCTTGAGCTTGCCAAACAGAGAGCTCAGGATATTCAAGCAGCTTACGAGCTAGTTCGCAAACATAAGCATTTTTAAATGAAGACACAAGTTACTAGCCGTAAAAAAGAAAAAGCCATCTTGTCAGTTGAAAACGAAATTGCTATTAATGACTTTATTAGTATGTTGTGGATTGAAAAAGGGCTGAGTAACAATACTGCAGGCGCTTACAGAAGTGACCTCACTAAATTTTCTCTCTTTTTACAAACTAACTCAACAGGTCATCGCGATTTGGTTTCAGTTCAGAAAACGGACATTCAAGCTTTCTTAACAGTGCGTTTTGAAGAGAAATTATCGCAACGATCAACATCAAGATTTTTGAGTTCATCACGATCTTTTTTCAAGTATGCAATTACCAAAAAATGGCGAGCTGATAACCCGACTCAGGGCGTGAGTAATCCTAAATTACCAAGTTACCTGCCCAGCACATTAACGGAGCAACAAGTAGACGACTTATTAGCTGCTCCTAATGATGAGGACCCTATTAATGCTCGCGATAAGGCAATGCTAGAAGTATTGTATGCCACTGGTATTCGAGTGTCAGAATTAGTCAATTTGCAAATGAACGAAGTGAGTTTGTTACAGGGTGTTATCAGAGTTATGGGAAAAGGAAATAAAGAGCGTTTAGTCCCCTTAGGCGAAGTTGCAATTGATTGTTTAGCAGGATATTTGAAAGAGTGGCGCCCGCAATTATTAAGCAAACCAAGTAATACTATTTTTCCGAGTAAGCGTGGCACAACGATGACAAGACAAACTTTTTGGCATCGTATAAAACTGCACGCAAAGCAAGCTGATATTCAAGTTCATTTGTCACCGCATACGTTAAGGCATGCCTTTGCTACGCATCTGCTAAACCATGGAGCTGATTTACGCGTAGTACAAATGTTATTAGGGCATAGTGACTTGTCTACAACGCAAATTTATACCCATGTTGCCACTGAAAGACTTCAATCTTTGGTAAAAAACCATCACCCTAGAGGCTAGGTTTTTGCCATCGTGTTTTTCTAGCAATGCGGTTTTTTTTGGTAAGCCGTTCATTTTTATAAGAACGTTGAATATTTTTACAAAAAACAACGGTCTGTATATTTGGAACGAATTAATTATTTAACAATTATCTGGCGCACAGTTTTTTGGGGTTTTATATGAATTATATCAATAGGTTAACAATAGCATCTAAGCTTGCCATATCAGCTATGTTGTTTGTCTTTGTGTTTTCGGCAAGGGTTAATGCTGCGCAAGATAGCGCTACACAAAAAGAGGCTTCAGAAGAACATGCTGATTTGATTAGAAAGTTTGAGCAAAAACTAAACTTTAAAATTATGTCGGTGGCAGATTCAAATGTACCTGGTTTGCTGCAGATAAATACAAATACCGGTATTTTTTATGGTAGTGAAAATGGGGAATACTTTTTAAGTGCCCGAATCTATCGCGTTGGCGATGAAATTGTCGATGAAACTGGTGCAGCATTGCAAAAATACCGGTTGGAAGGTATCGAGCGATTTAAAGACTCTGCAATTGAATTTAAATCAAAAAAAGAAAAATATGTCATTAATGTATTTACCGATGCAACTTGTGGATACTGCCGCAAGCTTCATAATGAGATGGATATCCTTAATGATTTAGGGATTACGGTTCGCTATCTTGCTTTCCCAAGGCAAGGCATCAACAGTCAAGTTTACCGCGATGCTGTTTCGATTTGGTGTTCTGAAAATCCGCAGGAAGCGATGACTCAAGCGAAAGCCGGTGGGAATGTTGCTAGCACGTCATGCGAGAATCAAGTTGCTGACCAATATAACTTTGGCAAAGCGATTGGCGTAAACGGTACGCCAAATATAATTATGCCTGACGGCACAGTTGTCCCCGGTTATCAGCCTGCACAGTCTTTATTGCTAGCGCTCAAAGCAGCACAGAAAGCCTAATGTATCTGAAAAGTAAGCGAATTTGCTTTTCAGACACTTTCAATTTTTGAAGAAAATACGCCGTTAGACGGCGACTTCAAAAAGATCGCACTAATCTGACTGAAAAGTGTGATTTTTCGATTAAAACTATCACCTAGCTATCGTAGGTTCGCACAGTGCCTAACGGTTTATTGATGTATAGCACCACTGTTGGCTGTTTTGCCTGTTGCCGCCAACATTTAACTTGCTAATAAAAATCGGTTAGACAGACTCTTGGTATGATCAAACAACCTAACTTGAAGTTCAGTAGCAATGGCCTGAATAACCCCAACAACGAAGATTGCGGACAATTCAATAACTAAGGTGCGTAGCGATGGCATGAGAGTCTTCCGTGACGCAATCGAAATAAGTCTTTAGTGATTCGCCGCGGTCATTTCTGCCGACTGTTTACTTACTTTTAACCGCACTCGACGGTCGAAAAAGTTATCTTCAAAGCTGCCACTTTTACTCACTAGTTCAGATTCACCAAATGATTGAGTTAGTACCTGATTTTCATTCACAAATTGACTTATTAAGTAGTCTTTTACTGACTTTGCGCGCTGTTGTGAAAGCACTTGGTTATAGGCTGACTCGCCGCGTTGATCTGCAAAACCAGACAGTTCAATTGTTAACTTAGGGTTTTTGCGTAATTCACTTGCCAGGCCATCAAGTTGAGACTTGTAATGGTCCTCAACTAGAAAAGAGGCCGTTTTAAATTGAATATTCGCTTCAATTGTTGGCGTTACTGGTTGCGTTGCTTGAGTCATTGCGCTGTCCATAGCTGCAATTTGTTGATTAGCGGACGCTATCGAATCCTGATAATTCTGTTGTAATACGCTTAGTTGTTGATGCGTGTTATCTAATTCTTCTTTAGTCAGCGCTAAACGAATCTCATCATTGATATCATCAGCAATAAATAAGCCAAATATGCCTGCTATTGCCCCTCCAATGGGGCCAGCAACGACGGCACCAAATATAATGCCAGTGCCTAAACCCATCGCATTGTTTTTAGCTTCATTGTTTTTAATAGCGGTATTCTTAAGTGCCTGCGTATTTATTGTCCGGTCAGTTACTTGTTCGTTTGAGGAGGTCTTTGCCACTGAAAATGCAGAGACACTCACTAAACTGGAAAAAGCGATAGCTAGGGTGATTCTATTCAATCTGTTTGCGGTGGTTTTGTTAACTGTTGTTTTCATGTTTTTCTCCAAAGATTTTTAAGTTTGTTTTTACGCGTAGTGTTGAATCGCCATGTCATTAAACAAAAAATTAGTGGCAACTTAAGGGAGAAAAAGTGGCAATGTGGAGGTCAATTGTGGCGAAAAAATGGAAATTGCGAGCAAAGGCTTTAACCCATCGTGATTTTCTATATAGTTAAGCCTAATTGTTTATATTAAAGGTGTGTTATGTCTAAACAAATCGCTTTAGTTGAGGATGACCAAGCGCTTAGAGACAACTATGTATCGGCTTTAACTAAGCAAGGCTATGCTGTAAAAGCTTACTCAAACAGGCAGGAAGCGGAAATTGCCTTTGCACAAAGACTCCCTGACTTAGCAATTGTGGATATAGGTTTAGCTGATGAAATCGATGGCGGCTTTGCTGTATGTCAAACCTTGCGTAGCTTATCGAAAATCTTACCTATTATCTTTTTGACAGCGCGCGACAATGATTACGACACGATATGTGGTTTAAGAATGGGGGCAGATGATTATCTAACAAAGGACATCAGTTTACCGCATTTGTTAGCTCGTATTGCGGCGCTTTTTAGACGCACTGAATTACTAAATGAACCGCAAGTGGCATCAGACCTTATTCAGTTGGGTAATTTGGTCGCGGACGCTAAACGCATGACGGTAAAATGGAAGAGCCAGTTTATTGATCTAACCGTCACCGAGTTTTGGATGCTACACGCGATTGCAAAATATGCAGGGCATGTGAAAAGTCGTCAGCAGTTAATGGATGAATCGAAAATGGTTGTTGATGACACCACCATAACCTCGCACATTAAACGAATAAGAAAAAAATTTGTGCAAGTTGACCCTTCTTTTGATCGTGTTGAAACAGTGTACGGCATGGGTTATCGCTGGAAGGCTGACGCTTCATGAAAAAGTGGCGCATTGGCTTACGCATTCAGCTTCTTTTTTTCTCATCATTTTTATTTGCAATTCCATATTTGGGATATCAATACGTTTGGGAATTAGAAACTTACCTGCGTATTGGTCAAGAACAAACGATGGTAGGAACTGCGCGAGCGGTTGCTACTGCATTGCATGAGAGGCCCAAGCTGTTTGACCTGCAGTCTTCTTTTATGAGTGATGTAAGGCCAGGTACAGATTTGTATGCACATAGTATCGATTTTCCTATTCAGCTTGACGGTGACGTTTCTGACTGGAATGCATATCAAGCTTTTAAACTCAATTACGCAGAACAAAATTTAATTGAAATTCAGCAATCATACCGCCCACAAAGTTTGACTTTTAAACACATGATTGGTCGATATGACACGTTTCTCTACGCGGTATTTGAAGTCATGGATGATAACTTAGTCTTCCGAGCGCGCAATAGTCTGCGGATTGATCGTAACGATTATTTACAGGCAGCGATGATAGATAGTAATGGAGATTTCAAGCGTTATGTTATTGCACCTATGCAGTCTGGCTGGGTCAACGCTTATTTACTTAAGTCCGGTACTCGACGTATTCAACCAGATCGGCTAGAGACTAAAATCCAAGGCTATTGGCAACAAACATCTACAGGCTATAACGTAGAGTTGCGTCTACCGGTTGACATGATGTCGAGTAAAATCGCTTTTGCTATAACTGATATAGATGACCCTCAAACGGGTTTTGCAAAATACACATTGGGTACTTCAGACCCTTTAAAAAAAGACTCATTGGGCACGTTACTAATCCCTTCACCTGACATTGAAAATATATTAAAAGGATTAAAATATTCCTATGCACGAGTCTGGGTAATTGATAAACATATGCGAGTACTCGCGAAGTCCGGCGAGATACAAAGCTCAAGTGGATTAAAGGCACCGGACGCTCAAAAAGGAAGTAAAGAAAGCTGGTGGCAGTATGTTGAAAACGAATGGTTGCTGCCTGTTTATTATACAATTCTCACCAAACCCCCTGCCGATTTTGTTGATGATCTACACAATGCATATGCACTCGAAGGTAAGGATGTTGACGAAGCTTTAGATGGCACACCAAGTAGTTTATGGCGTTTGAGTGCAGATAAAAAAGCGGTCATTTTGTCAGCTGCACATCCCATATACATTGATGAACAGGTGATGGGAGCAGTGGTCGTCGAGCAAACAACTAATGGTATAAGAACATTGCGAAACCAAGCATTAGAACAGCAATTTCACTTTATTCTAGCGGTTATTGTCTTAGGAACGCTATCCTTATTTTTATTAGCATCTCGAATTTCATGGCGAATTCGTAAACTAAGAAATGAAGCAGAAAGTGCCATTGATAGTTCAGGTAAAATAGTAGGAGAAATTAAAGCGTCACCTACCAATGATGAGATTGGCGACTTGAGTCGCACTTTCAATAATGTGTTGTCTAAATTAAACCAGTACAACAGCTATTTGGAAAACATGGCGTCGCGTTTGTCGCATGAACTTCGAACGCCCGTCGCAATTGTGAGTTCATCACTGGATAACCTGTCGCTTGAACAGCATTCATCTGATAATCAAGCCTATATCGATAGAGCGAAAGAGGGAATTAATAGACTAAGTAAAATATTGACCAACATGAGTGAAGCAACTCGTCTAGAGCAAGCTATTCAGAGCAGTGATATTGAACAATTTAGTTTGCAGGAATTGCTAACTGGTTGCTCACAAGGTTATCGACTAGTCTATCCTACGAGGCAGTTTTTACTCGAGGTTGAGTTACAAAATCAGGTAATATCGGGCTCTCCTGAGCTCTTTGCTCAAATGCTAGACAAAATTATTGCAAACGCTGTTGAATTTAGTCCTGCTGATTCAGTGATTAAATTTACCCTTAAAGGCAACCCCGATGCGTTTGAAATTAGCATCAGTAATCAGGGGCCATTGTTGCCAGAAAATATGCAAAAAGAACTCTTAGACTCAATGATTTCAATTAGAAAAGAGCAAAGCTCCGAGCAGCCCCATTTGGGTTTAGGTTTGTATATAGCTAAAATGATTGCACTTTTTCATCACGCCAAGATTAATATCGACAATCAAATAGATGAATCAGGTGTTGTAGTGACAATAAGTTTTAAATCCAGCTAAGTCTGTCGATATAGCGTCATTATGAAACAATTATCATGACGCTGGCGCCGCAATTAATAGGACACAATGACTTACTGAGTTTGGCTTTTTTGTGCGGCAGATGAGGCTTATTAGTTATTTATAAATATACACTAGATGCCGAACGACTGTTTTTAAGTTGATGCTGTCGATGTAAGTTGTCTCATAGGATATTAACTTATTTTCTTTGGATACCTTCAAGATGCCACGACACTTGCTATTCTCAATTTCATCTTCAACAAAGCACGTTGTTTTCTTAGCGTTGTTTCTTATCAGTCCCGCATGTTTCGCATTAGGTGAAAAATTGGCACGCCAAGACGAGGCTACCTTGAGTTTGCTCGCTTATTCGGGAATTGCGCTACTGATTCTATTTTTGTGTCTTACCATTTATGCCTTTGTTAGCATGAAATCCAAAGATAAAATCATTGAAATACATGATGAAGTGGTCGCTAACAAAGACGAAATTCTGAATAAAATGAATAATGGAATCATGCTTGTTGGTTTGCTAGGGAGCGTAGTTGAATTGACTAACCCGGCTGCGAAACTACTCGGTCGTGAGAAAAGTAGAGTATTGAATCAGCCACTTGTTGGTTTTTTTAAAGAAGAATCAAAAGCGGCAATCATCAAAGCAATGGATGGTAATGAAGCGGTTAAGATGGTCGTGACTGCTCTTTCAAGTAATATGGAACTGCGCCTAACTATTACAAAAAACAACTCGTTGTATGCTGGTGTTGCTTTTGTTGTCTGCATTGAAGATGTTAATAATTATGAACAAGAACTCAAAGAAGTAAAGGTTAACCTAGATGAGCTTAATCAACTTACTGAACATTTATATCTAGGTCAAATGTCTATTGATTTTGAGTCTGAAAGTTTTCAAGCAAATCAGATATTATCTACTATTTTAGGCTACAGCGGCGGCGTATCTGGCGACTTTGAGAAGCTGCATCAGTTAATATGCCCTAATAATATTGCGATCTGGAAACAGTCTTTTGAACTTGCAAAAGAGCAGCATGAGATCGATTTTAAGAGTGTATTACAGTCATTAGAGTTTACCGTTCCTGTGCGTATTGTTGCCATCAGTATCGCTAAAAATACCAAAGGTAAGTCGACGGCATTTAAACTTTTGGTAATTGATGAAACCGAGACACGCCAAAATCAAAGAAAAGAATATGCGAGTGAACAGAAAGCAAAGGCTATGTTGAGCGTGTCGTTGCATCCTACCTATATACTCGACGATGAATGTCGCATTATATCGATTAATAATCCGTTTGAACGTATGTTCGGTGTGCGTTTAGCTGACATCAAAAATAAGCGTTTTGATTTGCTCGACTTAGTACCTGAAGACATTAATATTTTACATAATCCAGACAGTACGCCCGTCACAATAGGCCGAGCATTAAACCGTGAGTTCACTGGCAAAGTGGGTAAAAAACACGATGCAGACCATTTTTCAGCGGATACACCTCAAAGTTTCAGAAATGCCAACGGTGGGAATACTGAGTTGCATCTGCGGATTACGTTACAAGCCTTTGGCGATGATAAAAATCAACGCATTGGTTTTGCTGGTATGTTTCAAGATTTAACCTTACTAACTGAAACTCAGCGTCAGCTAGAATCAGAGCGAGCGCATTTTTCTAATTTACTCGATATTGCACCAATTGCAGTCGCGACTGTTGATTCAGATGATAGGATTGTGCATGCAAACACGGCAATGACGGAGCGTTTAGGTTTAAACGAGAAAGAACTCAAAAAAGGAACCTTTTATCAGTTGTTCAGCGATGCCGATGCTGCAGCTAAAGCGGCTAAACAGTTACATCAAACTGGTCGATTGCGAGATTTTCATACAAGTTTACGTGGCAAAAATGAAGTGATGCACCCTAGTGAGTTGCATATCGACTTATTTGATAAAGAAAAAGAACAGTACGTTTGTTGGATTTCAGATCGCTCAGGTGAGCAATTTCAAGAAGATAAATTCCACGGTCTGCTCGAGCATAGCAGTATGCCAATGGCAATTTTGGATGAAAAAGGCTTTTCGAGTTTGAATCCCGCTGCTTGTGAATTTTTCGGTGTTGAGAATGAAGAAGATTTGCGGGGATTTGCACCGTATTCACTCGATCTCAACAAAGACGAAGGTGAAGCTGACGAATTAGAGCGTATTGTCAATAAAGTCAAATATGATGGTAGAGCGAAATCCATTAATTGGGAGCATAAAATTGGCTTGAAATTACGCCCTTGTCATGCGACTTATATTCCTATTTATAAAGGTAAAGAGTTTGATTCAATCCTATGTATGTGGACTGATTTGACTGAAATAACTCAAGCAGATCAGGCCCGATTAGAGGCGGTTACGGCGCACAAAGAAGCGGAGCGTAAAGTGGCTGAAAAGCAACTATTGTTGCGCTCAAGCCATGAGCAACTGACCACTAAACTTAAAGATTTACGTGATACTGAGACCAAGCTTCAGTTAGCTCAAGATGAAATATCCGAAGCTAAAATTGAATACATAACGCTGCAAGAACAACATCAGAGCGTGACTGATAATCTTCAAAAGGTGCAGCAACAATATTCACAAAGTCGAGAAATGCTGAGTGAGGCGCAAGATGTCAATAACGCACTAACCGAGCAATTAGCGCTGTCAACTAAGAAAGTGGATAACTTGCAAATTCAACGCAATGAAATTTCAAATCAATTGCAATTAAGCGAGAAAAACTTCAAAGAAGCACAACAACAACTTGACGCCAGTGAAGAAAATTCTAAGCAATTGCAGTTTCAGCAACAACAGCAGCAAGAAAAAATGCAAGCTTACGTGACTCAGATCGATTCACTGAAACAATCAATCACCGATAAAGATGCAGAAATTCATGAAGTTGGCTCACAAATCACGGGTCTTCAAGAGCAATTGCATACCAGCGATACGAATCGTGAAAAATTAAACGAAGCGCTCATTAATCAGCGTGAAGCGGGTGAAGAAGCCGAGAGACAGCGTCGTGAGATTGAGAAAACTTATAAACTTGCACAATCTGAGTTAACTAATAAAGTTCGCCACGTTGAACATCTACAAAACGAGATGCAAAAGTTTGAGGAAATGTCGAAGCAAGAAAAAGGCGATATGGCTGCCCAACAAAGCAAATTGATGCAAGAGTTAGAAGAGAAGCAAAATGTATTACAAGAAACGCAACAGGCACTTGATGAGGCTAAACAAACTGCGGAACAAGAGAAGTTAGAGAAGCACAAGCAACAAGAAGAAATGAAACGTGTCGAATCTGAATTAGCTGAGGCTGAGCAGCATGCAGAGCGCAAATTACAAGAGATGAAAGAGGCAGAAGATTTGCGTTTGGCCGAGCAACAGAAACTACAAGAAGAGTTAAAGGCTAAACAACAAAAACTGCTTGAGACTGAACAGATATTGAGCGATTCGAAACAACAAACAGAGGCTGAAAAAGCAGAAAAGCTTCGCCAGCAAGAATTATTCGATAAGCTTCAAGGCGAACTAAAAGAGTTTGAGCAGCAAAGTGCTGCACAACAAGCCAAAATTGAGCAATCGGGTAAACAGTGGGAACAACATCAGGCTAAACTTAAGCAGGAAGTAGAAGCCAAGCGCCAGCAGTTGCAGGATTCACAGGCTAAGTTAGATGAAATTCAACAACAAGCTGATGCAGAGAAGTTGGCGCGCATTGAGAAAGAGCAGAAACTAGAACAATTAGCGATTGAACTATCTGATGTGGAAAGCAGAGCAAGTAAGCAGCGTGAAATGCTGGAGGGGAGTGAAGAGCAATGGACAACACATCACAAGCAAATTGAAGAGCAAAAAAAGCAATTACAGCAAGCACTTATTGATGCACAGGAACAAAATCAGAGCTTGCAGGAAAAGCTGCAAGGAAATCTAAGTGAGTTACAGCAAGCTGAATCGCAAGTATCAGAGACACAGTCGGCAGAGAACAAGTTGCAAGATGAACTGAACAATGCGAAGGCGCAGCAAGAAGAACTTGAAGCGCACATTAAACAACAAGAGCAACAAGAGCTTGCACTGAAGAAGCAAGTGGAAGAACAACAGGCTACTTTGCTAGGCCGTGAACAAAGTATTCAGGCAATGGAGGAGAAACAAGGTCAGTTATTGGCTCAGTTAGAAGCCGTTCAACAAGAGTATAACCAAAGTAAACAGAGCTTGAGTGAACAACAGAATAATCAGTCAGGTCTTGCAGAACAATTAGCGACATTAGAGAGTGAATTGCAATCAAGTAAAGCGCAATTAGATGATAAAGAGCAGGCTCTGCAACAAGCTCAGCGGCAGTTGCAGAGTAATGAAGAAATACTGGCAGAGCAGGAGGACGCTCTTGTTGCTGCACATAAAGAAGAGTTACATCAAGCGCAAGAACAATTGAAATCCAAGCAGCAAGAGGATGCTCAGCCTGCTCCTGAGTCTGTTATTGCAAAAATGCCTATGCCTGAAAACCCAAGTATGTGGTTTGATTTGCTGCCTTACTTGCAGCAACAAGGTCAGGTGGATTCATTAGCTACTGCGCTAAACGAACTGATTTCTGAGCTACAAGCTTCTATCACCGCTACGGATAATGCAGTGATGCAAGATGATAATGGTGAAATTTTACGGGGTGCTAGGAAGCTTGTTCAAATAGGTAAAAAAGTAAATGCGGATGCTTTGTTTGATGTCGTCAGTCGCCTCGAGGTCGACTGTGGGTCGGGTATGCTCGATAACATATCGATTTCCTGGCCGAACACTAAACGTTCATTCTCTAATACATTGCGAGTCATTTATGAGAATTTGCATGGCTAATCGGTATTTAATAACGTGCTAATAGTGAGCTTAAAAGGCCTTCGTTCGAAGGTCTTTTTTATATCTGTCTAGTCATCTTTTCTTAGTCTTTGATTACTCTGTCAGTCAGGTTTTGCGCCGCTCTTAAGTTAACTATATTGGCACTTTATTACGTTAAACTGCAAACCAATGTCAATAAAGACTCGCAGACGATAGCGATCACTTGTTACTATTCACCTCGTGCTATGTTTACCATTATGTTTTGTGTAGATGCGCCTATTACTCATCTTTATTTACTAAATCAAAGAGGCCTGTTTTGCAAATACAGCGACGCCATGCCGTCATTCCTAATCCAATTGACCCTCAATTGCCGCCAATATTGGATCGACTATACCGGAATAGAGGGGTAACTGACGTTGCTCAAATACAAACTCAAATAAAAAAATTACGCCACTACAATGAGTTAAAAGGAATTGAGAGAGCTGCATCTTTAATTTGCGAAGCCATAAAGCAAGCTAAAGCTATTTGCATTATTGGCGATTTTGATGCTGATGGTGCAACCAGTACAGCTATTTGCATGTTAGCACTAAAGGCATTTGGGCATCAAAATGTTGATTATTTAGTGCCTAACCGATTTGATTTTGGTTATGGTTTAAGTCCAGAGATTGTCGATGTTGCTTATCAGCAAAAAGCTGAATTTATTATAACCGTGGATAATGGTATCTCTTGTGTCGAGGGTGTTAGTCACGCTAAACAATTAGGTATGAAAGTGGTGGTCACCGATCATCACTTACCCGGTTATACGCTTCCTGATGCTGATGCAATTGTGAATCCTAATCAGCCTGGTTGTGAATTTTTATCTAAAAATTTAGCGGGTGTGGGCGTCGCATTTTATGTCATGTTGGCAGTAAAAGCCCAATTGCAAACGGAAGGTTGGTTTGAACAAAAAAATATCCAACCGCCAAACTTAGCAAATTACCTCGATATTGTTGCTCTAGGGACTGTTGCTGATGTTGTGCCATTGGACGAAAATAACCGTGTATTGGTGCATCAAGGTTTACAACGAATACGCAGCGGTGTTGCTCGTCCTGGTATTAAGGCCATATTAGAAGTAGCTGCAAGACCCTGTCATAAATTGTCATCTACTGACCTTGGCTTCGTATTGGGTCCTCGCTTAAATGCAGCAGGCCGACTCGATGACATGTCACTGGGTATAGAATGCTTGATTACTGAAGATCATCAAATAGCGCGTCAGATCGCGGCTCGTCTGGATGCCCTAAATCTGGAGCGAAGAGAAATTGAATCTTCAATGAAAGATGAGGCGGAACAAGCGCTACAAACCTTTATCTCACAAGGTAACGAATTACCCTCAGGTGTTGTGCTTTACCAACCTGATTTTCATCAAGGTGTTATTGGTATATTGGCGGGTAGAATTAAAGAAAAATATTATCGGCCTACCATCGTATTTGCTGAACAAGATGACATTTCCATTAAAGGCTCTGCTAGGTCAGTTCCTGGAGTTCATATTCGAGATTTATTGGAAACTGTAAATACTCAAAATCCTGGCTTAATTGATAAGTTTGGAGGGCATGCAATGGCAGCAGGATTGAGCTTAAAAACCGCGCGACTTAGTGAATTTAAAGTTGCGTTTGAAGCTGCAGTAGCAGAAGCCACGAAGGGCCTTCCGACTCAAAACCTTATTTTATCTGATGGTGTGTTAGGTTGCCAAGAAATTAACATTGAAAATGCGAGCCTAATAAAACTCGCTGTTCCTTGGGGGCAAACGTTTGAGGAGCCTTTATTCGATGGTGTATTTGAAATGCGTAGTCAGCGTATTGTTGGTAAAAATCATTTAAAAATGGTCGTTAGTTTAGATGGAATTGAATTTGATGCGATTGCTTTTAATATTGATATTAAAACTTGGCCAAATCCAAAAGTTAGGCAAGTAAAGCTGGCTTATAAATTAGATATTAATGAATTTAGAGGCCAAATCAGTGTACAATTATTGGTGCAAGCACTTCAAGAAGTTGACTGAAGGGCATTATTAATTAAGGTTAACAGTCAGTCTGCCAAGTTATTTTTAGCAAGCAGCATAAACTGGCATGATGAAGCTGTATTGTTCTGTAATGCAGCAATGAAAGAGGCGTATTAGAACGATGGCAAGAAAAACAGCTTTGCAACTATTACTAGAAACACACCCAAACTTGGTGCATTCAGAATTGTGCAAAGTGACGTCACATGTTCAACGTGAAGAAGATGGCTGGTATGTTAATACACTTTTAATAGTTAAAACAGATGTTCCTTTTATATTCAAGCGTCGAAAAAAGTACAACAACTTGGTAGACCGAGTCGTGAATTTAACCTATTACCCTGAAGTTAAAGATGTTGCGGGGATGGAATTCGAAACAATGAAAGTTGTTAGGATTAAAGTGAGCTAGCGTGAACAAAGACATTTATGATGGTTATGTTCTCCATCGAAGACCTTATCGTGAAACAAGTCTAATTGTTGATTTTTTTACGCTACAAAATGGCAGAGTTAGTGCTATGGCGAAGGGTGCGAGAGGTCCAAAGTCGGATAAGAAAAGCTTGTTACAGCCGCTGCAGGCCGTCAACTTTGAACTAAGTGGTCGCGGTACGTTGCGATATTTAGGACGTATTGAGTCGACATCTAGGTCGTTTTCGCTCTCGCAACAAAGCTTATTTTGTGCTTTCTATCTAAATGAGGTACTAAACAGAGCGCTTCCTGAGTCAGAAGCGTTTACACGTTTATTTCAACAATACGAATTATCCTTAAACCTGTTACGAGAGCTATCCAACGCAGAATGCAAATTAGTAGAGATTGAACCTATATTGAGGAATTTTGAGTTTGTTTTACTGGAAGAATTAGGTTATTTCCCTGACTTTACTTATGACTCTCAAAATGAACTTGAGATTATACATGACAAGAGCTACTCCTTAATGAATGAAATTGGTTTTGTAGAATGCGATAAGAATCAATCTTTCGCAATTAGTGGTAAGGATATATTGGCAATCAACAATAATGATTGGCAGCAATCTTCGCTCAAAGCGGCAAAAAAAATAAGCCGTATCGCTTTGCATCCAATATTAGGTAACAAACCAATTAAAAGTCGTGAACTATTTAGTACTAAAATCACTATTTAACACATATTCCTTTTTGCTAAACCTATTCGGCCATCCTAGGAGAGCTCAGTGCAAGATATATTATTAGGCGTTAACATCGACCATATTGCAACGCTTCGCAATGCAAGAGGTACAAACTATCCCGCTCCAGTTCATGCGGCTGATATTGCCGAAAGAGCCGGTGCTGATGGTATTACAGTGCATTTACGCGAAGACCGTCGACACATTAAAGATAGAGATGTGTACTTACTCAAAGAAACGATTAATACGCGACTTAATCTTGAAATGGCTGTCACTGATGAAATGCTAATAATTGCCGCGAAAGTTCTGCCCGAGTTTTGTTGCTTAGTGCCTGAAAAAAGAGAAGAGCTGACGACCGAAGGCGGTTTAGATGTCGCTGGCAACCTAGCAAAGATGAAAGCGGCTTGTGATCAATTAACAGCGCAGAACACACTGGCATCGTTATTTATCGACGCTGATGAAAGGCAAATTGAAGCAGCTGTTAGCGCAGGTGCACCTTACATCGAAATTCACACTGGTCAATATGCTGAAGCGAAAAGTGAAGTTCAAGCTGAGTTGGAATTAGCCAAATTAGTCAAGGGCATCGAGTATGCCCACAAACTTGGACTGAAAGTGAATGCCGGTCACGGTCTGCATTATCACAATGTAAAGGCAATCGCTGCCATTCCTCAATTGATTGAATTGAATATTGGACACAGTATTATTGCTCGAGCAGCATTCGATGGCCTTGAAAAAGCAGTTAGAGATATGCGTTTGCTGATGCAAGAAGCGAGATTAAGCCACCGTTAATCTTTCATGCTAGATGCAATGCATCGCCATTTTCGTGGTGATATTTAAGAGTTGTTGGCAGTGCTGTGGTATATACTCTGCAATTGTGTACAAAAAAGGAGTATTAAATGCCAATTATTGGAGTCGGAACTGATATAGTTGAAATTGCTAGGTTACAGGAAAGTGTTGATAAATCTGACTCAATGGCGAAGCGAATACTTACTTCTAATGAGTATAAAGATTATTTGGCATTAACTAATTTACCCAGAATTAGGCCTCGTCAAAAAACGGAAGCGGAAGATAAAACAGTGACTTATACTAGCTCACAAGCCCGCTTTTTAGCTAAACGTTTTGCTGCAAAAGAAGCTGCCGTTAAAGCCATTGGTAATGGCATTGGTAATGGCGTGAGTTGGCAGCAAATAGAAATTGACCATCACACAACGGGTCAGCCCTTTTTAAAAGTAAACGGTCATCTTGAATTGTTGTTTCAGCAGAAAGGAGTTCAGCATACTCATCTTTCTATTTCAGATGAAAAGCATTACGCAACAGCTACAGTAATTTTAGAGAGTTAACGATTGTGGTTCAATTTTTTAAAGCGAAAAAACAATCGCCATCGCGGAAAAATAGGAATCAGGAAAAGGTTAGTCTTGAGATCTTAGAGGTTGCAGTTGATGTGATCGATCATAACGGTAATGGTATTTGTTTATCTCACAAGCCAATTATTGTAGTACCTGCTTCGATACCCGGTGAGTTATACCATGTTCAGATCCTCTCGAAAAAGCAAAAAGTATGGCACGGCAAAATAGTTAAAGTATTGCAAGGGCATGAATCGGCTAGAGTACAAGAGTTTTGCCCATATGTAAGTCAATGCGGGGGCTGTTCTCATCAATCTTTTGATGCCGATTATTTGATTGAAGCAAAACAGATAAGCCTACAAAGTTATTTAAATAAAGCTATTCCTTCATCAAGACTCGAAGACTGTGATTGGCAGGATGTCATTAAATCAAACATTTCTGATCATCATCATGGCTATCGACGCCGCGCTCGCATTGCGATTGACGCGCGTAATTTAGATGAAATCAAAATAGGCTTTAGGCAAGAAAAGTCTAATAAAGTTGTCGATATACCTAAATGTGCAGTGCTAACAGAGTCCTTGCAAGTTGTGTATGAAAGCTTAGTGAGTCTTATTAAACGTTTACCTAGCGCGTCTTCTATTGGACATATCACCTTAACTGAAGGTCCCCAATTCGCACAGGTATGTTTGCATTTAACCAAAAACTTGAGCACTGAATCAGTTCAAATGCTGATGCTAGAGCAACAGTCTTCAGGCACTCAGTACATGATTGAATCCAAAGCATCAAAGCTTCTAAATGTTGCTGCATTGCAGGCTGATAATAAAATCAGTGTCGAAGCAGCAAGTGAAGTTGCAAATGCTGCATTCACGATTTCTGATAGTCCATCGTTGAATTTAGCGGTAACGGCCAATAACTTTATACAAATCAATCAACACGTAAATAAACAGATGTTAAAATTAGCAAAAGACTGGTTAAACCCAACATCAGAAGATTGTGTCGTTGATTTATTTTCAGGAGTTGGAAACTTTTCGCTCTATTTGGCGCCATATTGTAAAGAAGTGATAGGTGTTGAAGGTGTTGCCGAAATGGTGCAACAAGCAACAGAAAATGCACAATTAAATGGCATCGAAAATTGTCGATTCGAACATTATGACCTCAACGACTTAGCGTTAAAGGCAACACTGAATATACCCGAAGATGCCCTGTTTATAGTCGATCCTTCTCGTGCAGGTGCGTTGGAAATCATGAAAGTTATATCAGTATTTAAGCCGCAAAAAATATTGTATGTTTCTTGCAACCCCACAAGTTTTGCGAGAGACGTTGATGCTCTTCCCAGCAAATTCGAGATTACAAAAGCGCGAGCACTTGATATGTTCCCTTTCACAAAGCATATTGAGATGGTAGCCCTAATAAGCTCAAGGTAGAGTGCAAAATATATGGTATCGATAAGAAGAGTTCACCAAAGCAGTCGGCCAACCTTTAGCCAATGGTTAGCCGATTTGGATGTGACTGAAAAAACCAAAGCGAAATTAAGTCAGATTTCAGATAAACCAGATGACCTCTTAATCGGTCAAGAAATGGTTGAAATATTGCACGAACTTCACATGGATGATGAAACACTGCAAGCAGCATTAGTCTTTCCGTATTGCCAAATTCATGAGTTATCTGAAGACCAAGTTGAAGATCAGTTTGGTGCACCAATTAAAGACCTGATTGTAGGTGTTCGTCGTATGGACGCCATTAAGACTTTGCAATCTCGAAATCGTCAAGATGAAAATCACGTCAATAATTTACGTCGTATGCTGCTAAGTATGGTGGAAGACGTGCGCGCTGTCGTTATAAAAATGGCGGAACGCATCTGTACTCTGCATTCCGTAAAAGAGGCTGATGAAGAAACTCGGGTTATCGTAGCGCATGAATGTTCGAGTATTTACGCGCCTCTGGCCAACCGCTTAGGTATTGGTCAACTTAAATGGGAACTTGAAGATCTTTCGTTTCGCTATCTACATCCAATGACCTACAAACGTATAGCTGAGATGTTGGATGAAAAGCGCCTTGATCGCGAGCAATACATCATTGATATTGTGCAAAAACTACAAGGCTTGTTAGACGACCAGAACATTAAAGCAGAAGTGATTGGACGTCCCAAGCATATTTACAGTATCTGGAAAAAAATGCAGAAAAAACAGCTGTCTTTTGAAGAGTTGTTTGATATTCGAGCATTGCGCATTGTCGCTGATAGACTGCAAGATTGCTATGCCGCTTTGGGTACTGTGCATACCATTTGGAAACACATCCCCAAAGAATTTGACGATTATATTGCGACACCCAAGCAGAACGGTTATCAAAGCATTCATACCGTTATTGTTGGCCCACAAGGCAAGACTGTAGAAATTCAAATTAGAACCCAAAAAATGCATGAAGATGCAGAGTTGGGTGTTGCTGCTCACTGGAAGTACAAAGAAGGTACAACTGGCAAAATAGGCGGCTCAGAAGAGCGGGTAAATTGGCTTCGAAAAATCCTTCAGTGGCAGGAAGAACTGGCAGAATCGGGTAATTTAGTCGAAGAACTCCGTAGTCAGGTATTCGACGACCGAGTTTACGTTTTTACACCGAAAGGTGATGTTATTGATTTGCCGCTTGGCTCAACGCCTCTTGATTTTGCTTACTATGTGCATAGCAGCGTTGGCCACAGATGCATTGGTGCTAAAGTTAATAAACGTATAGTACCATTCACTTATAAATTGCAAAGTGGCGATCAAGTAGAAGTTCTTACGGGCAAAAATACAAGCCCAAGTCGAGACTGGATGCATCAAGGTTTAGGTTATGTCTTCTCTGCGCGCGCAAGAGCAACAATTCATTCATTCTTCAAAAAAGAAGATAAAGACAAGAATATTGATGCTGGAAGAGAACTCCTGGAACGAGAGCTCTCAAAAGCAGGTCTTTCTATTAAACTCGCTGCGGGTGCTATTGATAAGTTTAATGCAAATTCGATAGATGATTTATTTGCTGCTATAGGAGTGGGTGACACACGCGTCATGACGGTTGTGCATTTCTTATTGCACAAGCATGCGCCACCGCAGACGCCGGAACCAGCGGAAATAACGGTTAAGCCACGCCGAGCAAAATTACGTAAAGGCAGTGAGCCGATTATTGCTGAAGGTGTAGGTAATTTACTCAGTCAAATTGCGAAGTGTTGTCAACCTGTCGCGGGTGAGGCTATACTTGGTTATATCACGCAGGGCAAAGGGGTGAGTGTGCACAAGGAAAACTGTGCTCAGTTATGCAACCTTTTAGAGCAGCATCCTGAACGTCAAATAGATGTATCTTGGGCAATTGAACATCCAACTAGTTTTCAAACCGAGCTGAATGTCTATTGTAATGACAGATCTGGTGTTTTAAGAGATATCACTACGGTGTTGTCAAATGAAAAAGTCGGCTTGCTTGGCGTGAATAGTTTAAGTAATAAAAGTCATAACTCAGCGCTGGTGAAATTAACTATTGAGGTTATAGATGTGGACAACTTGGCCCGCGTTGTTGATAAATTAAAACAATTACCTGATGTTAATGACGTAGCTAGAGATTAAGCCGATGCGATTAACCAATGTCCCACAAAAATATTCTGTCCAGCAATGATAAACGATCCTATTTTTCTTAACTCAAATAGCGTTTTGCAGAAGGCGTTGAACATTCAATTAGAATCCGCCAAGCTTGGTTTCGACTGGCCAGAAGTTGCCCCTGTCTTTGACAAAGTGCTGGAAGAAATTGAAGAGGTTAGAGTTGAAGTATATGCTGATAAGCAGCAGCAACAAAAAATAGAAGATGAAATAGGTGATTTGTTATTTGCCGTTGTTAATTTATCTCGTCACCTGGATGTTAATCCTGAAATTGCATTAGAAAAAGCGAGTGAAAAATTTACAAGACGTTTTATGTTAGTGGAAGAATTTGCCATTGCGCAGGATGTCGAGTTAACAAGTTTGAACATAGACGCGCTAGAACTACTCTGGCAAAAAGCCAAGGTAGTGTTGAGTAAGGCGGAGCAGTAAACCTAATTATGCGTCTTTTGCTTGATAAAATGTCTCTCATCGGTATAGCGCTTGCTATCAACTAAATTTTTGCAAAGCATTCCCAACTGCAAAGTGGAAGAGGTTGTCACTCAGTCTGGCGAGTTTCAGAATAAAGCCCATTTGCTAGTCGTAGCCACCTTCATATATAGATAATACAGAAAAACACTTCGCTTTTCCTCCAAAGTCTGTATAATTTGCGCCCTGCCCAGTTGCACCCACCTTTGGGAAGGTGGTAGATCGACCGGCTCGAAGGGGCTAACAGGTTGATATAAATGCACTTTAGGCGGTAATTATACGGCTTAGTGGTGAACTTAACTGATAATTTTGGGTGACGAATAAATGAAAACTTTTGTTGCAAAGCCAGAAAGCGTAGAACGCGACTGGTATGTGGTTGACGCCGCAGACAAAACTTTAGGCCGTTTTGCGGCTGAGATAGCGCTGAGACTGCGCGGTAAGCATAAGCCAGAGTATACGCCTCACGTGGATACTGGTGATTACATTGTTGTAATTAATGCAGAAAAAATTACGGTAACAGGAAATAAAGCGAAGGGTAAAATTTATTACTCTCACTCCGGTTATCCAGGTGGCTTAAAAGAAGCTACTTTTGAACAGCTAATTCAAAAAAGACCAGAAATGGTTATTGAGAAAGCGGTTAAAGGTATGCTTCCGAAAGGCCCACTAGGTCGTGCTATGTTCCGCAAAATGAAAGTTTTTGCTGGTCCAGAGCATACGCATGCTGCACAACAGCCACAATCACTGGACATTTAAGGAGCGAGCAAAATGGCAGATACTCAATATTACGGCACTGGCCGTCGCAAAAGCTCAACAGCTCGCGTTTTTCTTCGTCCGGGCACTGGTAACATCATTGTAAACCAGAAGCCAGTTGACGTTTTCTTTGGTCGCGAAACTGCAGTTATGATAGTTAAGCAACCGTTAGAACTTGTTGAAATGACTGAAAAATTCGATCTTTACGTTACTGTTTCTGGCGGTGGTATCAGCGGACAAGCTGGTGCAATACGTCACGGCATTACTCGGGCTCTTATGGAGTTCGACGAAACGTTGCGTCCTGCGCTACGTAAAGCTGGATTCGTAACACGTGATGCTCGTAAAGTTGAACGTAAGAAAGTGGGCCTACACAAAGCGCGTAAGCGTCCACAATTCTCGAAACGTTAATCTTTTTCGATACGTTGTTCAAAAACCCAGCCTAGGCTGGGTTTTTTTATTTGTAGTGAAAAATTAATATAATACGAAGAATTTTAGCCCACTTGTATACAAATACAGCTGTTGTAGACAAAACTTGACTTATAACACCATAAATAATCAAATATTGTGACTAAATCCTTGTGTTCACTAAGGGTTTTCTTCTAAAATACGCGGCTAAGTATATTCGTTCGTTTACGATTATAAATATCAGTTTGATCTAGGTTGTGAGTAAACCATTATTAAACGTGAAGCTATTATTTGAAACCCGTCTTTCCAACCCCGGAGAAAAGTTGATGAGCGATGTATCAGTAGATACCAATGAATCAGCAACAAAGAACGAACAGCCTAAAAGCAGCGATCGTCGCAAGTTTTTAACTGTTGGTACGTGTGTTGTTGGTGCGATTGGTGCTGTAGGTGCTGCAGTCCCTTTTGTTGCCTCTTGGCAGCCAAGCGCAAGAGCCAAAGCGGCTGGTGCTGATGTACAAGTAGATATTAGTGCTATCCAACCAGGTCAAATGATTCGCGTTAAATGGCGAAGCAAACCAGTATGGATAGTGCGCAGAACGCCAGAGTTATTAAAAAGTTTGAGCGCTATTGATGATCAACTTCGAGATCCGAATTCAGAGCAGGAACAACAACCTGCCTTCGCTAAAAATGAATACCGTTCGTTAAAAGCTGAATATTTAATATTAGTAGGTATTTGCACTCACTTAGGCTGTTCACCTCAGCATTTAGCTGATGGCACGTTTGAAGAGTATGCTGAAGGCGTTGCAGAAGGTTTCTTCTGCCCTTGCCATGGTTCTAAGTTTGATATGGCTGGCCGCGTTTTTCAAGGCGTTCCTGCACCACTAAATTTAGTCGTGCCGCCATATCAGTATGTTGATGATAATACGATTATTATCGGTTCAGAAGCGGAGATCGTGTAATGAATGCATTTATGAGCTGGATTGAGCAACGTATTCCAGTGATGCGCGTCGCAAATATGCACGCAATTCAATATCCAGCGCCCAAAAATATGAATTTTTGGTACATATTCGGGTTCTTGGCGACTATTGTACTGGTAAATCAAATTCTAACCGGCATTTGGTTGACGATGAGTTACGAACCGTCATCAGAGCGCGCTTTCGCGTCCGTTGAATATATTATGCGGGAAGTCAACTATGGTTGGTTGATTCGCTATATGCACAGTACAGGTGCCTCAGCATTCTTTATTGTTGTATACATGCACATGTTTAGAGGAATGATGTACGGCTCATACCAGAAGCCTCGCGAGCTATTGTGGGTGTTTGGTATGCTGATTTATTTAGCGCTTATGGCTGAAGCTTTTATGGGGTATGTATTACCTTGGGGGCAAATGTCATATTGGGGTGCACAGGTTATTGTATCGCTCTTTAGTGCTATACCCGTCATTGGGCCTGATTTAGTTGAATGGATCCAAGGTGACTACGTGATCTCTGGTGCCACGCTAAATAGATTTTTTGCATTGCATGTAATTGCATTGCCGTTGGTTATCGTTATTCTAGTATTCTTACATATCATTGCATTGCATGAAGTAGGTTCGAATAACCCTGATGGCACAAACATCAAACATAAAAAAGGGTCATTGGCTGAAGAAGATAAAACAGTGTATAAGATCCATGAATATTACACAGACAAGTACGACATAATTGATGACGTTGTGCCTTTCTTTCCGCACATTGTGCTAAAAGACTTAGTGGCGTTTAGCGTATTCTTATTCGGCTTCTGTTATATCATGTTCTTCATGCCTGAGATGGGTGGCTATTTCTTAGAGCACCCAAATTTTGAAATTGCAAATCCATATAAAACGCCTGCACACATATTTCCGGTATGGTACTTCACACCGTTTTACGCAATTTTGAAGGCAGTTCCAGATAAATTGTTTGGTGTATTGACTATGTTTGGTGCGATAGCTGTGCTCTTTGCAATGCCTTGGGTTGACCGCGGTAAAGTAAGATCTTGGCGTTATAGATGTGGGTTGCATAAAGTTAATCTTCTCGTTTTCGCAGCTGTCTTTGTGTTCCTGGGTTATCTTGGTGGAACGCCACAAGAAAATTGGAAAATTGTCGCTTCTCAAATTGCAACTATTATGTATTTTGGATTTTTTGTTTTACTTTGGATTTACTCGGGTAAAGAGAAAACCAAACCAGTACCTGCGAGGATCACACTATGAAAAAATGGCTAGCGATTTTATTGTTAGTGCCTAGTTTCGTATTTGCAGCAGGAACTGAGTACCCTAACGATCATGCTGATATAGATTTGACCGACCAGTCGTCTTTGCAGCGCGGTGCGCAAACCTTTATGAATTATTGTTTAGGTTGTCACCAAATGCAGTACCAACGTTACCAACGCACTTTTCAAGATATTGGAGTGCCAGACGAATTAGGTGATAAATATTTACGTTTTACCGGAGAAAAGGTAAGCGACTATATAACATCTACTATGCCAGCAGAAGCATCAGCAAAGTGGTTTGGTGCCCCACCGCCAGATCTGACTTTAGTGGCGCGTTCACGTGGAGTTGATTGGATATATACTTATCTTCGTACATTTTACGTAGACGAGAGTAAAACATTTGGTGTTAATAATCTGGCGTTTCCGAACGCAGGTATGCCGCATGTTTTGCAAGGTTTGCAAGGTACACCAAGATTAGCAACTGAAATGAAGATGATTGACGGTGAGATGAAGGAATTAAGTGTTGGTCTGCGCACCGATGGTGATGGTAAACTAACAACTGAAGAGTATGACCAAACTATTTTAGATTTGGTTAACTTCCTAGCGTACACTGGCGAGCCGTCAAGATTGCAATCGGAAAACATTGGTAAAGGTGTGTTGATTTTCATCCTTATTTTCTTTGTGTTTGCATACTTGCTCAAGAAAGATTATTGGAAAGACGTTAAAAAATAACGACTTACCTCTAGTGATAAAATAAAAGGGGCAGCGTGCCCCTTTTAGTTTTTTTAACAGTTTATTTTTTTGTAATTCTCTCTTGGAGAGATAACTCGGAGGTTTTAATGGCTGTAGCCGCAAACAAACGTTCAATCATGACGTTGTTTTCTGACAATATTGATATTTATAGTCACCAAGTACGCATAGTGTTGGCAGAAAAAGGTGTCGGCGTAGAAATTAGCTATCTTGACCCGACTCAACTCAGTGAAGATTTATTGGAATTGAACCCATACGGAACGGTTCCAACGCTAGTTGATAGAGAGTTAGTGCTTTATAAATCTCATATTATCATGGAGTACTTGGACGAGCGCTTTCCGCATCCACCATTAATGCCCGTCTACCCTGTATCGCGTGGTGAAAGCCGCTTGATGATGCATCGTATTGAGCATGATTGGTATGCACTAGCAGCTAAGATTTTTCGCAATGAGCCGGGTGCAGATGAAGCACGTACAGAGTTGCGTGAATCGTTGCTTGCTTTAGGTCCAATTTTTGCTGAAAAAGCATATTTTATGAGTGACGAATTTAGTTTGGTTGACTGTTACCTAGCGCCGCTGTTATGGCGTTTACCAGCATTGAATATCACCTTAAGTGGTGCAGGCAGTAAAGACGTTGTTGCCTATATGAATCGTATATTTGAACGTGGTTCTTTCAAAGCATCTTTGACTGACCAAGAACGCGAAATTCATAATCCTTTATAAGTAAGTTATTAAATACGACCTACATCAATAGGTCGTATTTAAACCATCCTTTGTATATCCTTTTCGTTTGACAATAACTTGAGAGAACTAATGGACAACATGACCAGCAACCAGCCGTATTTGCTTCGCGCTTTTAGCGACTGGATCATTGATAATGGTTTGACGCCTTACATTATAGTCGACGCCGATTTGCCCGGTGTGGAGGTCCCCAGGCAGTTCGTGAAAGATGGCCAAATCGTTCTTAATATCTCACCAAGCGCTTGTGTAAATTTAAACGTAGGACTAGAGGGGGTTGCATTTCAAGCTCGATTCTCTGGGCAACCTATGCAAGTATTTGTTCCAAGTATTGCAGTTAGTGCCATATACGCTCGCGAGAACGGAGCTGGGACCGTATTTACCCGTACACCAGAAGACATGGATGAATATGAAAAAACGACGTTGGAGCAATCGAGCGCGCGCTCTATAGAGCCTGCTAAGAAACTTGAAAGTGTTAAATCAACTGAAAAGAGCCTGGTTAAACAGCCAGAAGCCAGTAAGTTAACGTTAACGCCAGAAAGTAAAACGAGTAGTACTGAAAAGTCGTCGAAAGCTAACAATGGAAAATCTAAACCACCCAGCTTGAAAGTGATTAAATAACCTTATATAAACGGCATATTTAGACTGCGTGTCGAAGCACACGCGTCTCTTTCAAGCAGTGGCTAAGATGAAATGAGTTCCATTACTCTTATTACCTTGGAAACGCCCTCGACATTTCGAGCGGCATCAACTGCTGCAGCTGCCTCTTCCTTCGTAAGCAAACCCATAATAAATACTTCACTATCTTCAACCACAAGAACCAGCTTAAATAGAGGGATTTTTTCATCAGCCAGCATGATGGTTTTAATTTTCGAGGCCAGCCACACATCATTCATTGTTGAGGTTGCAGGAATAGGGCTTCCAAGTCTGACTTGGTTATGTACTTTCATCACGTTCTGCACTGCAGTTACGGTCTTTTCTACTTCAATAATCATTGTTTGCAATGGTGCTTGACCAGTCAAAAGAACTTGACCGTTGTAAACATCAACGGTCACTGCTGCGTTGTCTTTAACTGATGGAATATCATTGATTGCACTTCTGACTCTGCTTTGCGTCGTTTTGTCATCTATTTGCGTGCCAACTGTGCGTCTGTCTGTCGCTGATGCTGTTGCAGCCGCACCTACGGTGCCAACCGTTATCAGTGCGCAACCTGTCTGCATAAACGCAACAAAAATAATTAATATCGTAGCGCTCTTTTTGTTGTTAAACATAAAACCTACTTTTTATTCTGATTCACTGATGGGAAATAGTGCATTGTCGATTGACTCGCACAAGTTATGTATAACTAAAAGGTGCACTTCTTGTATCCTTGCGGTACGCGATGACGGCACTCTAATTTCAACGTCATTCTCACTTAAAAAGCCGGCCATTTCGCCACCGTCTTTGCCAGTTAGAGCGACAATTGTCATATCACGACCCAGTGCAGCTTCCATAGCGTTGATAACGTTACGACTATTACCACTGGTTGAAATTGCCAGTAGAATATCTCCAGGCTGCCCAAGCGCTTTAATTTGCTTTGAAAATATTTCATCAAAGCTATAGTCATTGGCAATAGACGTAATTGTAGAACTGTCGGTAGTTAAGGCCATAGCCGGTAATGACGGTCGATCACGCTCATAACGATTCAATAGTTCGGATGAGAAATGTTGTGCGTCACCTGCTGAACCGCCATTACCACAACTTAAAATTTTGTTTCCACGAATAAGTGCTCGCACCATCATGTTTGCTGCTTTCTCTATCGGAACCGGAAGTTCTTCAGCAGCCGCTATTTTAGTTTGAATGCTTTCGGTAAAACTCTTTCTAATATTATCCAGCATTTATTGCTCCTTGAGTAGTTTCCGCACCGCGATATTTTGTAATTTTTAATTATACGTTCTGGATCCAGTTTACCTGCTCGCCATCAATTGCTACAACATCTATTCGTAAATTAGTGTGATGAGTGTTCATTTTGTTTTGCAATAAATAGCAGTTAATGGCTCTTTCAAGTCGTTTTCGCTTCTTAAATGTAAAATGCTCAGCAGCACAACCGTACGTATTTGTTGACCGAAATTTAACCTCAACAAACACAAGTTGTTGCTTGTCCAACATAATCAGATCTATCTCTCCGACCTTTGTGTTGTAGTTTTGTTCCAAAAACTGAAGTGAATTGTCGAGTAAATACTGTTTTGCTAGCTGTTCGGCATCATGGCCAATTGAGCTAGCCATGTATTGATAGGACAACAAACGATTAAAAGCCGGCTGCTTGGTTTATTGAATCGTTGTCAATAACTGCACTGGGCAAGCCACGGATTACTTGGCGCTTATTGTTGACACTTAATTTACCTGATAAACCGTTTAAATCAGTGTGGCTAAAGTACGCTAACTGCTGCATTTTTTCAGAAAACTGAAAAGCGTCGTAGCCAAACGCAAATAAACGTAAGAATGCACTAGGTGGTTTATTCCAAAGATTATCGACCTGTTGCGCAAGTGCGCTGTTTCTTTGGGCGGGCATCAGGAAGGGCATATCAACAAAAACTAAATTACGTAAATCGCGAATACTATTTTTATTGAGTTGGTGTTGATAGCTGTATGAAGTCGCAAATACAGGAATAGTTCGCTCCGTAAATAGGCTAATACTCGACTCTATAATAGGGTTTAACAATTCAACTTGTTGCGGCAGCGCGAAAACCACAAAAGCATCTACATCTCGCCTGTTGCGAGTGACGCTATGCACGGTTTCAGTTGTTAAATTCGACATCTGACTAATACGTCTTTGGCTTTGCAGCACATCGAGTGCGGCTGTAATACCAATACGCAGTCCTTTGTTATCTGAAAAGGTAACAACTTTGGGTAGCTTCGCTTCGCCAAGGCCATTCAACGCTATCCACTGTGCGATAAATGTTTCTATCATCCGGCGACTAACTGCTGAGCCGTTACTAATAATAATGGGGGTTCTTATCCCTTGTTTTTTCATCAAATTTGCAAGCTGTGTTGCTTCATCTTCAGGAGCTAGCGCAAAATACACTTCAGCAGATTTGCTTTCAGAGGATACACCGAGGAATTGATTACTATTTTGCGCCTGAGCCTGCTGCTCAAGGTCTAGGGCAGATGGAAAATTGGTTAACTTATTATTGGATAAGCTATTACCTTCATCTTCTAATATTGCCACTGTTGCAATCCTTACAGCGTCTTTTGATTCAATCACCGCAGGCTCTGTAGATAATCGATTTAAGTATATGAACATCGAATCAGGCAAATTAAAATCTTTGACCAAACTTACATGCTCACGCAGCAGAGGACCAATCACAATGTCATATTGCATGAGCCCTTCGGGCGTAATTTCATTACTGACAAAACGGTCACTGTCGGAACCCGTATCCAAAAATTGGATATTTGGAATTACTTGGCCTGGATTATTGGTATTAATGTTTTCCAGCTTTGCAAAGTAGGCAGTCATAATACCTTGCTTAATAGCATCACCCTGTGCCTGTAAACGACCGGTTAATGGCAGTAAAACAGAGATATTGCGTACTTCTCTTAATGATTGCGCAATATAGCCTTTTACCCCAGTTGGCAGATTAATAGACAGAGGGTGGGTAGGATTTTGTTTTCGCCAGAAAACGATGGCTTGTTGTCTGCTTGAATCCGTTAAATTTTGGTCTTCTAAAATGGTAGCCAGTGTTAAATACGGGAGAATAAATGAGTTATTTTTACCCATTGTATTTTGAGTTGATTTTGATGATTTTAAAAACCACTGCCACAATATTTGTTCTTGCGCTCGGTTCAATGGACTATCTGCGTTTAATTGCTCGCTTAGTACGTTAGCGGCGAAATCCCAGCGCTGATGCAGTGCTGCCAAATGCGCAATAACGACTTCTTTGCGAGGCACAAATTGATTTGCAGTTATTGGTGCAAGCCAAGAAATCATTGTGTCGATAGGAGTTTGAATCAGTTTTACTGATAAACCCGATTCATAATATTGTATTAGTGTACATTCCGCTTTTAATAACGATGAATACTGTTGTTGAACAGAGTTCTCTAAAAAAGGTTCAATATTAGCAAGGATAATATCAGCACGAATGCATTCACCTCCTGTCTGAAAGTCTTGAGCAACAGCTAACAACAAGTCGTTCCGTTGATTAATATTACTGTTTTTAAGCCATTCAATCTGGGCTTTTTGCAATGCATTTTCTGCTTTGTTTAAAACAACTTGTTTATACGGTTTTGTTTTTTTTTCAACAGACTTTTGAGCTACGATTTTTGTTTGATTAGCGCAACTGGCCAAAAACAACAAAATGAATGCAACACTTAAATAGCTGCGTAAATTAGAAAATACGTTCACAAGCGCTCTCAAATGACTAATATAGTGATAGTTTACCCAAGCTCAGCCAAATATCTATCTACTTTGACATTTTCTGTCCCAAAGTAGGTGGATAAAGTGTAAAAGCTGTTGTTTGATTTAGTGTAATATTAGCAGTGCCAAGACAAATTGAGAAAAAATCAAAAATGCAGATTATAATTACACCAGGGACTCTTTACATAGTACCTACGCCCATAGGCAATTTGTCTGATATAAGCGCTCGTGCGCTCGACGTCTTAAAAGAAGTTGATTTAATAGCGGCTGAGGATACTAGGCACACGTCACGCTTACTATCCCACTATTCTATTAGTACTAAAACTATTTCGATGCATGACCATAACGAAGCGGCTCGTTCAAAACAATTAACCTCGAAGCTACTTGAAGGTCAGAGCATTGCGTTGGTTTCAGATGCGGGGACGCCTTTGATCAGCGATCCTGGTTTTATTTTTGTTCGAGATTGTCGAGAACAGGGCATCCCTATTATCGGGTTGCCTGGCCCATGTGCGCTAACCACTGCGCTCAGTGCGTCTGGCTTACCAACCGACAAGTTTATCTTTCATGGTTTTTTACCTGCAAAGCAGCAAGCGAAAGTTCACGCCCTGAAATTACTCACTAATTCAGGTTGCACTACTGTATTTTATGAAGCGCCTAGGCGCATTCGCGATACGGTGGCCGCATGCGATGAAAGCTTGCAGGACGACCATGAAATTGTACTAGCAAAAGAAATAAGTAAAACGTTCGAAACTTACAAACAAGGCAAAGCTAAAGATATTTTAGCGTGGTTAGATGCTGACGCTGTTCATCAAAAGGGTGAATTTGTATTAATGATATACTGCCCAAATAATTTGCAATCTGATGGTGCATCACAAGAGGCGCTGGCGTTACTGGCTTTACTAGCAAAAGAATTACCTCTGAAAAAAGCAGCTGCAATAACTGCCGCGCATTATGGTCTCAAGAAAAATGCACTCTATGCGATAGGTTTAGACACTCTCAAATAGGTCTTCAACGCGCTGGCGTAGGTCTTCGATTTGGGTGATGTCAGCGGGTGCAATAAAAATAGTGTCATCGCCGGCAATAGTGCCAAGCACCCCATCAGTATGGCTTAATGAATCAAGCAGCCGAGCAATCAGTTGCGCTGCCCCAGGGCTGGTGCGAATAATCACCATCACGTTATTATGCACAATATCTAAAACTAATTGCTTAAGAGGGCTCTTAGCGGTAGGCATTCCCAATTCAGGCGGCAAGCAATAAACCATTTCACCGCGGGCATTTCGAGTGCGCACTGCGCCAAATTTACTTAACATACGAGACACTTTGGATTGGCTAATATTGTCAAAGCCGGCTTCTTTCAATGCATTAACAATTTCACCCTGCGAACCATAGCTCTCGGTTTTTAATAGCTCTTTAAATGATTTAACTAGGGCGTCTTGCTTGCTTGATGACATATCGGTTAAAACCTTGTGGTATTTATTATCTTATTTTGCATCAGCTACACCCTTTTCGCAAACGAATGTCACTAAAATATGTTGATGAATTGTGAAGCTCGTAAAGTTATTGTGAAGGTAAGTGTAAAAAAACAGGATAAGACCATCAGGTTATTGAGATCTTAAAGCATATAGATTATTCTGTCGCTCAGAAAGAGAAGCTTTTATTAACAGGAGAATTTTATGAAGGTAGCTGTACTAGGCGCCGCTGGTGGTATCGGTCAAGCATTATCATTGTTGTTAAAAACACAATTACCTGCGGGTTCTGAGCTAGCACTATATGACGTATCACCTGTTGTTCCGGGTGTTGCTGTTGATTTAAGCCATATCCCAACTGATGTTACTGTTTCTGGCCATGGTAAAGATGACCTTGCTGATGCATTGATAGGTTGTGATATTGTTTTAATACCTGCTGGCGTTCCAAGAAAGCCAGGTATGGACCGTTCTGATTTGTTTAACATCAATGCGGGTATCGTTAAGAATCTTATTGAGGCCGTTGCTGACAATTGTCCAGAAGCGTGTATTGGCGTTATTACTAACCCAGTAAATACGACGGTTGCTATTGCTGCTGAAGTACTTAAAGCAAAGGGCGTTTACGACAAAAACAAATTGTTTGGTGTAACGACATTAGATGTTATCCGTTCAGAAACATTTATTGCAAATCTAAAGGGGTTGAAAACAACTGAAGTACATGTTCCAGTTATTGGCGGTCACTCTGGTACAACTATTCTTCCTCTTTTATCACAAGTTGACGGCGTAAGCTTTACTGACGAAGAAATTGCTAGTTTGACTACACGTATCCAAAATGCTGGAACGGAAGTTGTTGAAGCAAAAGCGGGTGGTGGTTCTGCTACATTATCTATGGGCCAAGCTGCAGCGCGTTTCTGCCTGTCACTTGTTGCTGCAATGCAAGGTGAAGCAGTCGTTGAATATGCTTACATACAAGTAGACGGTTCTAGTGACGCTGCATTCTTTGCTCACCCAGTGCGCTTGGGCATAAATGGTGTTGAAGAAATTCTACCTTACGGTGATTTAAGCGATTTTGAAGAAAACGCTAAAAACGCAATGCTAGATGGATTGCGTGGAGATATTAAAATGGGTGTTGATTTCGTTAAAGGCTAAATAATGCTGCAGAAATGAATCGACGTAAAAAGCCGGCTAACATTAGTGAATGTTAGCCGGCTTTTTTATTATTATTTTTAATGATTTTTCTCGTCGATAAATCAATTCATATTTTTCTAACAAAAAATAAACTCATATTTGCATATATATTTACTCAATTTGATTAGAAATGCTGATATTTACTGCAGTTCACGCTTCAGGATTTTCAAGAAATAATAAATGCGATATTTTTAGGCATTTTTAAACCAACATTAAAGGACGCGATTTTTTGATTAAACTAACAGAATTTTGTCAAAAAAAATCGCGTTTTACACGTCCAAAAGTATTAACGCTCAAAAGCTTTGACCAGTTACTGCAGTCACTATGTGATTTGTCAGATGAAAAGTTGGCGGACTTATTTTAGCGCAGCAGCTAAGCAATCAAAGAGAATCCAGCGATATATCCATCTACATCAATGAGTAATGAAAATTTGCATAAATATTAAGAATTAGTGATCCAAACTTTCACTTTTATATTAAATGTTGTGCATCTGAAATGTATAAGATGCGTAAGCTAAATAAAATAAATAAAACATATAAAATTAAAATGTATTGCAGCAAGGGGCGTATTTATCATAGGTTGGTAGCCGCGATTATATAGAATAAAACATATTGCAAAACTGGGGAGCGCCTAATGTCAGTTTACTCAGCGTATATGTTTACTGGCGTTTATTTGAATGTGTTCGGTTAACATTATATTTCTAAGTGATTAATCGTTGACCCCCCTTTTTTATGATGGATATTTTTAGCGCGATAATGCTTCATTTCTAAAAACAAGTCGTTAAAACGACAATTTGATACTGAATCGCGGTTCAGGGAGAGACACATGTTTACAAAATCAAAATTGACTAAGTCGGTCAGCCTCGCGATAGCTTTCGGTGTAGCATCGACTGCTATTTTTGGCGCAAGTCCTGCTTTTGCCCAGGAAGGTGCTAGTCCAGACGAAAAAAACATTGAAAAAATATCGGTAACAGGGTCGCGTATTTTGCGTCCTGGTGCCATTTCTGCCAGCCCAATCATGTCTATGGACGCTGAAGATATCGAATTTCTTCAAGAACCAGAGATTGAAAAAATAATTCGTATATTACCAGGAACCATTCCGGGTGATGGCGCTAACGTTAATAACGGTTCTGCAGGAGCTGCAACCATTAACCTACGTGGTTTAGGAACTCAAAGAACGTTAGTGTTGATGAATGGTCGTCGTATGGTGCCATTTAACTTTAATGGTCAAGTAGATACCGCCACAATCCCTACAGCGTTAATTGAACGAGTGGACGTAGTAACTGGCGGTGCTTCAGCTGTTTATGGTTCTGACGCTGTTGCTGGCGCAGTCAACTTTATTCTTAAAGAGAACTTCGAAGGCGTTGCGTTAGAATATACTCACTCACAAACGGGTGATAGTGATGGCAAGAAAGATAATCTGTCTTTCACTGTAGGTTCTAACCTCGCTGAGGACCGCGGTAACATCGCTTTGTCTCTAAGTTGGATGAATCGTGACCAAATTTTGTTGGGCGATAGGCCGTTAGGTTTATTGGGGATCAATACAGATGACGGTGCTGGTTTGGAACAGTTTCTTGCTGGCGAGCCGCCCTTAGCTCCAGTTGCCGGTTGTGGTGGTCCTAACGTAGTTCAAGCTGGGGGTTCTACAACTTCTATTCCTACACGTTTCGCTATTGTTGGTGGCGGCGCAGCATCAGCTGGTCAATTCAGAGAAGATGGCACTATCGGCTCTGAATGTAGCCGCTTTAACTTCAACCCATTTAACTTCTATCAAACTCCTCAAGAGCGCTTTAGCGCAACAGTTGTTGGCCATTATGACATCAATGACGACCACAGGGTATATGCCACTTTTAGCCATACTAATGTGACCGTAGATACCCAGATTGCGCCTTCTGGTACTTTTGGCGCTGCATTTAATTTGCCATTGGGTAACCCTTTGATAGGCGACCAAGCTCGTCAATTTATGATAGATGCGGGTAATACCGCTCTTGCGAGCGGATTATTAAGTTCAGATCCTGGCGCACCGTTGACTAATTGGCAGGATATTAATCAAAACGGTGTTGTTGATGCCGAAGATTATCTGACCGTTCAATTACGTCGTCGTACCTTGGAGTTGGGTCCTCGTTCAGAAGCTTATGATACCGACCAGTTTCAGTTTGTAACGGGTGTTAAAGGGGTAATTACGGGTGATTGGGAATATGATGTTTCTTACCAATATGGTGAGTCGAACCGAGTAACCACTCGTGATGGTTATACTAACCTGACTAATATTCAAAATGCATTGGACACTACCGATGGTGTCACTTGTAAGAATGGAGACTCTTCTTGCGTTCCTATTAACTTGTTTGGCGGTTTTGGTACCATTACTGACGATCAGGCTGGTTATGCAACAGCAATTGCGTTGCAGACACAAAAGTATGAACAGACAGTGGGTCAAGTCATTGTGAATGGTCCAGTTGACTTTGTTTCAAGTCCATTTGCTGGTGACGCGTTGTTGATGAGTTTTGGTTACGAGTATCGTGAAGAAACCGGTAGCTTAAACCCTGATGAGTGTTTGAAATTAGCACCAGCTAGCTGCCAAGGTGGGGCAGGCGGTAACTTGTTACCGATTGATGGTGGATTCAAATCTGACGAGTTTTTCTTTGAGGGTATTCTACCTCTAATTGCAGATCAGTCTTATTCTGAACAACTGGATTTGGAATTTGGTTATCGTGCTGCTGATTACGATTCTGTAGGTTCAGTTGATACTTGGAAAATTGGTTTAGCGTGGCGTCCAGTTGAGAACTTGTTGTTCCGCGTTATGGAGCAGTCGGCAACTCGAGCGCCTAACGTAGGTGAGCTCTTTTCGCCAGTAGTAACTGGTCTTGATAATGCCCTAGGGGATCCTTGTTCAGTAGGTAACGCAAATATTAATGCTACGTTACGTGATTTGTGTATCTCTACTGGTATGTCAGGGGCACAGGTTGGTCAAGTGCAGGATGTGATCTCTGGTCAGATTAGCGTTATTTCAGGGAGCGATCCAGTAAACGTGCCTGGCGCAGAAGACGCTTCTACCTTTACCGCTGGATTTGTATGGACCGATGACTTTTTGAAAAACTGGTCGTTTTCTGTCGATTATTATGACATCGACATCAAAGACACCATTGGTCAATTTTCAGCTCAAGAAATTTTGGATAGCTGTTATATTGAGGGTAATCCGCTTGAATGTTCTAAAATTCAGCGCATTGGCGGTGACTTGACTATCGCGGGTTCAGGAATACAGTTATTCACTACAAACCTAAACTATTTTCAGGTTGAAGGTATCGAAGTTGGTATTAACTTTGATGTTGAATTAGAAGATATGGGTCAGTTGTCCTTTTCTACTAATATCAACAAATACTTAACTAATGAGCGTCAAAGCTCTGATGTTTCTGCAGTTATCGATTGTAATGGTTTTTATGGTTCTGATTGTAGCCCAACATCTGATTTACGTTTCATTCAGCGTGCTACTTGGTCTATGGATGACTATACTGTTTCTGCTTTATGGCGTTATAGCAGCGCTATAGATATTGAAAACGATCAGCGTGATAGCGTATTTGAAGCGTTCAGAAAAATAGATAGCTATAGTTACATTGACCTGTTTGCCAGCTACACGTTAAACGATAACCTTAAGTTTACTGCTGGTGTCGATAACTTGTTCGAGGAAGAGCCACCGGTTGTTGGTGGCGAAGCTGGTGCAACGACATTTAATGGCGGTAATACCTTCCCAAGTAGCTACGATGTACTAGGGCGAGTTTACAAATTTGGTGTCAAAGTGCAATTCTAAGGTGAATTTTTCACTGATTGAATAAACATAAAAAACGGAGCCTTTGGCTCCGTTTTTTATATCTCATATTAGCTTTATGGTCTTTTTCTTAGCGTATATTCTTAAGCTATAAAATCGGCAAGTATCAAGTGGTTGGTGTTACAAGGCTTCCTGCAACGCAACAAACTCGATTTAGAAGCGATTTATCCTGTATTACGCAAACCAATAGCAATACCTGTAATGGTCACCATCATTGCCATTTCTAGCGTGGCGGTATCATTATCATTATACTCAGAAGAGCCTTCTTTACGTATTCTGTCCAGAAGTTCTATTTGCAAATAGTGCAATGGCTCAAGGTATCCACCCCGAATTTCCATCGACAATTTGCCGTGCGGGTCATCTTCCATCATGTCGGTGTGATCAAGAATACGTAAAATTGAGGCGATACTATCTTTAAGTTCCGCACGTAATCCTTCGCCAAAATGTTTTAGATTGTCCGGTACTAAACGAGCATCGTAAGCGGCACTGATATGCGGTTCCGCTTTTTTAAAAACCATATCGAGCATCGATAGTCGGGAATTAAAGAACGGCCAATTATTAATCATATCCTGCACCGTATCTTCATTGCCATCGCTGATAACGCTTTCGACGGCTTTCATCACGCCTAACCAAGAAGGCAGCACCATGCGAGTTTGTGCCCATGCAAATATCCATGGGATAGCTCGTAAGCTTTCAATACCACCATTGGGGTTACGTTTTGCTGGGCGGCTTCCCAACGGTAATTTACCTAATTCTTGTTCAGGAGTAGCAACACGAAAGTAAGGGACAAATTCTGGGTCTTCTCTGACAACTCCACGGTAATTATCACGCGCTTTTCCTGCCATTTTAGTAATTGTTTCACGCCACACGGGTTTTGGAGCTGGTGGTGGGCATAACATCGCTTCAACAACTGCCGCCGCATAAATTGATAAACTACGTTTTGCTAATTGCGGCATACCAAACTTGTAACGAATAGTTTCGCCTTGCTCAGTCACCCTAAACCCGCCGGTAAGTGAACCAGGAGGTTGCGAGTGAATAGCAGCTTTAGCTGGCAAACCACCTCGACCGATCGTGCCACCGCGACCATGAAACAACGTCAAGGTAACTGATTTTTCTTCAGCTAATGCCACCAGTGCTTCTTGTGATTCATATTGTGCCCAACCCGCTGCTAGTGAACCCGCGTCTTTGGCTGAATCAGAATAGCCAATCATTACAAATTGACGGCCTTTGATGTAGCCTCTATACCAATCTATTTCAAGCAGATTACGCATTACTTTTGGTGAGTTATTTAAGTCATCGAGAGTTTCAAATAGCGGTGCGACTGACATTGGCCAGCTTACTCCGGCTTCTTTTAATAACAACTGCACAGCCATTACATCGGACGCTTCTCGGGCCATTGATATGATGTATATGCCAAAGCTTTCTTGGCCGTGACGGGAAATAACACCACAAGTATCTAATACTTCTTGGACGTCCTCGCTAGGTTTCCAATTGCGAGGAATGAGCGGGCGTTTTGAGCTAAGTTCGCGCAGTAAAAATGCTTGTTTATCTTCCTCGTTCCATTGAGCATAATCACCTAGACCCAGATAGCGTGTTAGCTCGCTAAATACATCGGCATGGCGATCAGAATCTTGTCGAATGTCTAATTTTAATAAGTTAACACCGAAGCTATGCACTCGGCGAATGGTGTCTTTCAGGGCACCTTCTGCAATCACGGCCATTCCGCTTTCATGCAATGATTCATAACAGGTGAGTAATGGTACTAATAACTCATCGTTACTTGATACCCATTCATCTATAGGAAGAAGGCCGCTACTTGTTTTTTCTAATTTATTACCAATACCCCTAAGTGCAGCTCTGTAAGGTTCTTTTGCATCGCCTACCATGCTGCGTAATTTATCATTACAGTCATTCATGGATAGTTCGATATATAGCTCGTCCATCTCTAAAGAGAACAGCTTGGCAGCGCGTCGCCTAGCAAGCATCAGAACTTCTTCTGTCACTTTGGATGTCACAAATGGATTACCGTCACGATCGCCGCCCATCCAAGAGCTAAATTGAACCGCTTTGGCATCTAGTGGCAACGTAATATCAAATTCTTCTTGAAGGTACTCTTCGAGTTCGCGCAAAAATTCAGGTACTGCTTCCCACAACGAGTTTTCAATAACGGAAAAGCCCCAACGTGCTTCATCGACCGGAGTTGGACGCACTGAGCGGATTTCTTCGGTATGCCATGCTTGACTTATTAAAGCTGCAATGCGCGTTTTAATTCTTTGGCGCGCTCGATCACTTAAATCACTGGTATGAAGCGCTTCCAATTGAGCTGCTAGTTGCCTATGTTTGTGAATAAGGGTGCGGCGCGTCACTTCTGTTGGATGAGCGGTCAAGACTAAATCAATATTCAAATTTTTAATGGCTGCGAGCATTTTCTCTTTGTTCGCACCCATAGCTTTGATTTTTCCCAGTGACGAGGCTAATGTCTCATCGCGCTGGTTTGCACTGTTATATTCCTGTTCAGCAATATTAGCTAAATTCAAAAACTGAGCAAACGCTCGACCAATGGTCAATAAAGATTGATTGTCTAAACTAGAAAATAAGGTGGTAAGATTGTTTGTGCTTTGAGTAACATCGGCATATGAATCACGACCATCCTGTCTGATTTTCTCGATTTTCTGTAACCATTCGCTGCCCAACTCAGCTTCAATAGTTTCGCCAAGTGTGGCACCCAAATAGCGTACAGTATCCTTTAATTGCGCGTCGAACGAATCGTTCATTTTTCTTATTTTCCTTAAATAAAAGCGTTGCTCACAAGATACCCATCATTGCGCCTAAAGTCTAATTCTAAGATTCGTAAATAAATGCTGGTTAGCATAAGCAGTCAATTTTAAAATTTTACAGAATGTGTTAAGCTACGTGGGAAATAAGCACTTACAATTAATCTTATAAAATTACTATTTTGGAGACCCTGTGTCAGATAAGTATTCAACAGTAGAATCACAAGCAAGTTACGGTATCGGTTATCAAATGGGTGAGCAACTCGCATCAAACCCTTTTGACGGACTAGACGTAGAGACAGTATTAACTGGTTTAACTGACGGTTTTAGCCGTGCCCAGTCACAAGTAGATAATAATGATTTGCGTGCGGCGTTTACCGAAATTCATGAACGCATGCAAGCTGCCAAGCAAGAACAATTTGCAGGCGCCGTTGAAGAAGGCGTTAAGTTCTTAGCAGAAAATGGCCAACGCGAAGGAATTGTTACGACTGAATCTGGTTTGCAGTATGAAATATTAACTGCGGGTAATGGCGACATGCCGACAGCTGCATCAACCGTGCGCACTGATTATCATGGTACGCTTATTAACGGCGACGTTTTTGATAGTTCATATGAACGTGGTCAACCTGCTGAATTTCCAGTCGGTGGCGTTATTAAAGGTTGGACTGAAGCGTTAACAATGATGCCAGTCGGCTCAAAATGGCGTTTATATGTGCCGCATGACCTAGCTTACGGTGAGCAAGGTGCTGGTGGCGCAATAGGCCCATTTAGCACATTAATATTTGACATTGAATTGTTAGACATTATTGCGTAATTATTGCTAATTAATGATGTATTGAGTTCCAATAGCTTTATAGGTCGTTAAGCGCTTTATATTAAAAAAAGGAAGCAAATTTGCTTCCTTTTTTTGTAGGATGAACAACGACCAAAGCCTAATTAGACGTGAACTGCTGCTCAGTTGCTTTGGGTCTCTAGCAATTAATCCTTTCACAGGAGTCAAAGAATCCAAGCATTCTTCATCTTCGTCCATCTTTCTTTATAGTTTATTGTTATTAATTAGAACGCTATCGAAAAGCGAAGTTTACTCCGATTTTGAGTGAAAAAGAGCATATACGCGTTAAATCGTCTTAAATCCACCCGATAATGGAATGAAATACTTCGATATCAAGCTATTTATTTATGCAATAACATCAAATTAACTCGGTATATACTCTATTAAAGCCATATTTATTTGCTTTTTACCCCTAAAATAGTCAATAATATAGTTAGACATCTAATTAATTGAGTTCGATTTAAATATTATGGTTACGAAAAAAGGTCACAACACAGCGATGACCCAATTCAAAAAGTGCAACACGACTGTTCAATCTGCATATATGCACTCCCCTGCATTTGGCGGCGCACACTCCCCGACGTGACTGTTTAAAAAATAAGATGCCCTAATTCTTATGGCATCAAAAATTCCATTGAGTTCTTTCTAGGTTATTGGGTTTTTCCGATAGTCTTAGCCGTAACCTCGGCATGAACGAGCTTGTTCATTATTTTCACAAAATAGCAGCATATACAAATCGAATGCTGCTCTACAAAAAAGAGTTATTAATTTTGGAAACACAAACGAGTTTGGTTGGCTGGAAAAGAATTGTTATAAAAGTGGGTAGTGCGCTAATTGCGCCTAACCAAAATGGGTGTAGTAGTCACTATTTACTCGGTATTGCGCAATTTGTCGTGCGCTGCAAGGCAATGGGAATTGAAGTGGTGTTGGTATCATCAGGTTCGGTTGCTGCAGGCGCGCACTTCTTTAAAGAACAAGAAGAGGCCATTAAGCCGTCAATTGCGGTTAAAAAAGCGATGGCTGCCGCTGGCCAAATGGAAATGATGGCAACTTGGGACAAGTTATTTGACTTTCCAACAGCTCAAATCCTAGTTACCCATGGTGATTTAAGAGACCGTGAGCGTTACGTCAGTATTAAAGAAACGATTTTTAGTTTACTTGAAAATGGGATCTTGCCTATTTTAAACGAAAACGACACCGTGACTACCGATAAACTTAAAGTTGGCGACAATGACAACTTGTCAGCGATGGTAGCAGCAGCAGCAGATGCAGATACTCTAATTATCTGCTCTGACGTCGATGGCCTTTATGATAGCAATCCACATGATAACCCTGATGCTAAATTGATTTCGAGTGTCCCTAACATTACCGATGAAATTTTTGCAATGGCGGGTGGGGCAACAAGTTCCGTAGGCACAGGTGGCATGAAAACTAAAATACAAGCAGCTGAAAAGGCAGTCGCACATGGCATTGATACCTATATCGTTAACGGCTTTACCGTGCAAACGTTCAACACGTTGCTAAATGGTAAAAATCCGGGTACCCACTTTGCACCAGATAAAAGACCGATGAATGACCATTTACATTGGATGACGCATACGTCAACTGCACAAGGTGAACTTGTGGTGAAAAACGATTTTGATACTGAGCTCGACGGTGACAGTGAGCAACTTACTAGCAACGAAATCATTGCAGTAAACGGCGATTTTGCTGTCGGTGATACCATTTTGGTAAGAAAAGACGATGGCACTAGACTAGCAAAAGCTAAGTCAAATTATAGTAGTTGTTTGCTGAGTTTCATTACAGAACAAGATGATCAAGCTTTTGCCAGTAAGTTTGAAGATACCACTGGCCCCATAATATCAGATAGTAATATAGCCCTACTGGAGGACGAATGAGTTTAATTAAAGATTTATCACGAAAAGCAGCAGAAGCAGCACAGATTCTTTCAGTTTTGGACGAGGCAGTTAAAAACGCTGTGCTCATTGATATGGCAAAATCGTTGCGTGACAATGCAACCGGGATCATTGAAGAAAACGGAAAAGACTTGGTCAATGCTAAGAGCAATAACCTGCCTGATGCAATGATAGATAGACTTATGCTAAATCAAGAACGTATTGAAGCGATGGCTGAAGGACTTGAAACAGTCGCAATATTGCCAGACCCTGTCGGTGTTGAAAGAGATTTAGGCACTCGTCCAAATGGTTTACAAATTAGAAAAATGAGAGTGCCGCTAGGGGTGGTTTGCATGATTTTTGAAGCACGTCCGAACGTTACTGCGGATGCAGCCGGTTTATGTTTTAAATCAGGTAATGCAGCCATTTTGCGTGGTGGTAAAGAAGCATTAGTATCTAGCTTATACATCGCCACTCTCCTGCAGAATGTGCTTGAAAAGCATAATTTACCGAGAGAGTTAATTTCAGTAGTGCCTAACGCTGACCGAGCTCTCATGCAAGAACTCATGGAGCAAAAAGATTATATAGACGTAATTATACCGCGCGGTGGTGAGGGTTTAATTAATTACGTTACTGAAAACAGCAAAATACCGGTCATTCAGCATTTCAAAGGTGTGTGTCATTTATATATAGACAAAGATGCCGATATTGAATCGGGTATCAATTTGCTTATTAATGGGAAGACTCAGCGAACAGGCGTGTGCAACGCACTGGAAGGTTTGCTCGTACATGAAGACATTGCAGAAGAGTTTTTGAGTATTGTAGGTGCTATTTTAGAAGAGCACTCGGTAAAAGTGAATAGCTGCGAACACTCAAGTAAGTACTTCAATAATGCAACCGTAATTAAAACGGAAGGCTTTGGTGAAGAATACCTAGATTTAGAAATAGCTGTTCGTATAGTGCCTTCGGTAGAAGCGGCTATGCAACATATTGCTCGTTTTGGAAGTAACCATACAGAAGTGATTTGCACTAAAAACGAAGTAACAGCTAACGTCTTTCAACGCACAGTTGATTCGTCGGTAGTCATGGTAAATGCATCATCACGCTTTTCCGATGGAAGCCAACTTGGCCTAGGTGCTGAGATTGGTATCGCGACCACTAAGTTGCATGCTTATGGGCCAATGGGCCTGGAGTCGTTGACCACTGAGAAGTATTTGGTAAATGGTGTGGGTCAGGTTAGACCTTAGTTTTTTTATCGATTAAGGGCTAGCTTTGCTAGCCTTTTTTTTGTGCGTTGATAATAATTGAAGGCTGTTAGCGTTTAGTTTGATACACAAAAAAATAATAATATAAGCTTAATATCTATATGCTGATCGGTCACTTTAATTGGCATAATCAAATCGTGAGCAATTATAATGCTAATTAGTAATACTTCCACTGTAAATCACACAGTTGCTATACCCTCTTTTTCATGAGGACCACTTTTTTATTAATTGGTAATACGTTCGACTCAGATATCCTTTGGCAGTAACCGAAATTCTGTGCACCAAAAATAAAATCTATGTACAAGCTTGCTGCCTTTTTGTTTAAGTAATTCAATACAGCAATCTCAGAAGGCCCTTTCATTCTATATAAAATGGCTACGAATTTGATTCTCTATAACAAAATCATTTTCAGTTGAAGCTTAATCTATTTAAAAATACTTAACGTCACTCGTTTATATGTGCAAGAATACATCCATCAACATTTCATTAAAGAATGACCAGTAGGCGAGGGTATGCCATGTCGTTAATCGGCTCCGTTTCATCCGTATCAGCAGTAATTGACATGATCAATAAAAAAATTGGTGAGTGGGTTAGTTATTTTACTTTTTTAATGGCGGCAGTTACATTTGCTGTGGTTGTTTTGCGGTACGGTTTTAACCTTGGCTGGATCGCCATGCAAGAGTCAGTTGTTTATTTACATGCCGCTGTTTTTTTGCTCGGCAGTGCTTACACACTTCAACATGATGGACATGTGAGAGTTGATGTTTTTTATAGAGGTTTTAGTGAAAAACGAAAAGCGCTGGTCAACTTAGTTGGTACATTATTTTTGTTATTGCCAGTGATGTTTTTCATTACCGCTGTTAGCTGGCACTACGTCTTCGAATCTTGGCAAACGCTTGAGGGGTCTATGGAGTCAGGTGGTATTCCTTTTCTATATGTGTTGAAGACGTTCATTCTGCTATTTTCACTCACGATGCTCTTGCAAGGTGTATCGGAGGCCATTAAACAAAGCTTAATATTGGCTGGAGTGGCCAAATAATGGAAATCCTCTCACTTGTTCTATTTCTTGTGGTTTGCCTCTTTTTATTGAGCGGCTACCCTGTCGCATTGACTCTCGCCGGCACCTCATTAGTTTTTGCCGGCATTGGTATTTTCTTTGATGTATTCGACGGCAATTATTTGTTGGCAACACCAAGTCGTTTATTCGGTATTGTCAATAATCAAACTCTTATCGCTGTTCCGCTTTTTGTTTTCATGGGTGTTGTATTAGAACGTTCCAAAATTGCTGAAGAGCTGCTGGTGGCAATGTCAGGTTTGTTAGGACGTTTTAAAACAGGTTTAGGCGTATCAGTTGTGTTAGTCGGTATGTTACTCGCAGCGAGCACCGGAATCGTTGGCGCTACAGTAGTTACAATGGGATTACTTTCATTACCCACCATGCTGAAACGCGGTTATTCTCCATCTCTAGCTACTGGAACTATTTGTGCAACGGGAACGCTGGGACAAATTATTCCACCTTCTATTGCACTCGTATTGCTCGGTGACGTGTTATCTAGTGCGTATCAAAAAGCACAACTTGATATGGGGATATTCTCTCCAGAAAGTGTGTCTGTCGGCGACTTGTTTGTCGGTGCTATTGTTCCTGGGCTTATTCTTGTTATCTTTTACTTACTGTATTTGTGGGGGGTTAGTAAGTTTAGCCCCACTCAGGTGCCTGCGCATGGTCAGGAAAATGAGCATGCTAACTTAAAAGAACTTCTTATTGCTTTAGTGCCTCCATTATTACTGATCATTGCTGTCTTAGGCTCGATATTAACGGGTAAAGCAACACCGACTGAAGCTGCTGGCGTTGGCGCCATTGGTTCGGTATTTCTTGCATTGTTAAAAAAGAAAATTAGTATAGGGAACACTAACTACGTGGTGCGCGAAACCACAAAAGTGACATCAATGGTTTTCTTGATCCTAATTGGTGCGTCAATATTTTCTCTCGTTTTTCGTGGTTTTGGTGGTGAAGAGCTGTTACAAGCGTTCTTTGCAGACTTGCCTGGTGGTGTATTTACCGCCGTGTTACTAGTAATGGTGGTTATTTTCTTACTCGGGTTTATCCTCGATTTTATTGAAATTACTTTTGTCGTTGTTCCAATTATTGCACCTATTTTACTAGTGATGGGCATTGATCCTATTTGGTTAGGCATTATGATCGCGGTCAATCTGCAGACCAGTTTCTTAACACCTCCTTTTGGTTTTGCATTGTTTTATCTGCGGGGCGTCACATCCGATACAGTCAAGACTGAGCAAATTTATAAAGGTGTCATTCCGTTTATTATTATCCAACTTGTTTTGTTAATTATTATGGCCATTTGGCCAAGCATTATTACATGGTTGCCTTCGGTCATTTATGGAGCCAACTAGTCTAGCTTTTAAGGGAGAGTAAAAATGAAAAAATCAGTTAGTTTGTTGTGTGCTGCCGCGGCCATGCTTGCCATTGCCTCTTGTAGTGGCAAGAATGAAGAAAATGCGGCTACGGAAATTATTAAAGCACCACCTGAAACGATAAAGTGGAAGCTAGTGACGTCATGGCCAAAAAACTTTCCGGGTTTAGGCAAAGGACCAGAAACGTTCGCTGAATATGTCAACGAGATGTCTGGAGGTCGCTTGGAAGTCAGAGTTTACGGTGCTGGAGAGCTCGTTCCTGGCTTTGAAGTATTTGATGCTGTATCAGGTGGAAGCGTGGAGATGGGCCATGCAGGCGCCTATTACTGGAAAGGTAAAATGCCGGCTGCGCCAATTTTTAGTGCCATTCCATTTGGTATGAATGCGACAGAAATGAATGCTTGGTTGCATTACGGCGGTGGCATGGAATTATGGCGTGAGTTATATGCACCGTATGGTGTTATTCCATTTGCAGGCGGTAGTTCAGGTACTCAGATGGCAGGTTGGTTCAAAAAGGAAATTAATAGTCTAGAAGATTTTCAAGGACTAAAAATGCGTATTCCTGGTTTGGGTGGCGAGGTATTTAAAGAGGTTGGGGGTTTGCCTATAACGCTTACGGGCGGTGAATTGTTTACGGCATTGCAAACGGGGGTGATAGATGCAACTGAATGGGTTGGTCCATACAACGATTTGGCTTTTGGTCTGCACAAAGCGGCCGAGTATTATTACCACAGCGGTTGGCATGAGCCTGGCACATTGCTAGAATTCACTGTAAACAAAGCGGCATTTGATGCCTTGCCAAAAGACCTACAAAAAATTGTCGAAGTTGCCACTCGTGCTGCTAATCAAGACATGTTAGATGAATATACTGCAAGAAATCCGAATGCACTGAGACAACTTGTAGAGTATGGGACCGAACTTCGCGCATTGCCTAAAGATGTCATCGAAGCATTAAAAGTGGCCACCGCAAAAGTAATAAAACAAGAGCGTGCTGATGATGCAGACTTTGATCGGATTTATGCGTCTTATGATGCTTTCTTCCAAGAAGTAAAAGCCTACCATAAGGTTTCAGAGCAAGAGTATTATGAAAATAGAGAGTAGTCTTTGATCTGATCTGATTTGTTTATGGGTAAAATGCAACTAGAATGCGCGCGTATGTTAGATATAACCGTTAATTTTGCGTAGAATGCTGAGTTGCAAGCACTACTTAAGTTAGCCAATTAATCAATCGCGCGTTTTTTATGTGCGATAAAAAAGGAAGTTTTTATGGTCATTAAGCCAAAAATTAGAGGTTTTATTTGTACTAATGCTCATCCTGCTGGATGTGCGAAGAGTGTTGAAAACCAAATCAACTATGTAAAGTCGCAAGACGTAGAGGCCAAATCAGAACTTGATGGTCCTAAAAATGTACTGGTGATTGGTTGTTCAACTGGGTACGGATTAGCGTCTCGAATTACTTCTGCATTTGGCTATGGTGCAAAAACCCTTGGTATCTGCTTTGAAAAAGAGCCGACAGAACGTAAAACAGGCACCGCAGGTTGGTACAATACAGCTGCTTTTCATGACCAAGCTAAGGCCGAAGGCTTATATGCTGAAACAATGAATGGTGATGCTTTTTCTGATGATATGAAAATAGCCGTAATTGATAAAATAAAGAAAGAATTAGGTTCAGTTGATCTGATCATTTATAGCTTAGCGTCTCCTAGAAGAACAGATCCAGATACTGGCGAAGTTTATAAATCGACACTTAAGCCAGTTGGAAAAGGTTACACAACTAAAACATATGATACTGACAAAGATAAAGTTCATGAAATAACGCTTGAACCAGCCAATCAGGATGAAATCGACCAGACGGTCAAAGTTATGGGCGGCGAAGACTGGGAGAGATGGTTAGTAATGCTGAACGAAGCTGGTGTGGTATCAGAAAAAGCGAAAACAACCGCGTATACCTATATTGGCAAGGAACTTACTTGGCCTATTTATGGACAAGCAACCATCGGTTTGGCTAAAGAAGATTTAGATCGAGCGGCAACAGCGATTGTGGATAAGTTGAAAAATAATAAGGTGAGTGCAAATGTATCTTCTTTGAAGGCGCTAGTTACTCAGGCAAGTTCTGCTATTCCAGTAATGCCGTTATATATTTCTTTGATTTACAAAGTAATGAAAGCGGAGGGTACGCATGAAGGTTGCATTGAGCAAATAGAAGGTCTTTACACTCATTGCCTCTATGCCGCCGCTCCTGCTGTGGATAATATGAATCGCTATCATATGGAAGACAAAGAAACGAATGATGCAACTCAGGCAAAGATAAAGGCATTATGGGATCAGGTTACACAAGAAAACTTCCATGATTTAAGCGATTATGCGGGTTATCATCACGAGTTTTTAACGTTATTTGGATTTGACATTCAAGGTGTTGATTATGAAGCCGATGTTAATCACGTAGTAAATTGGTCGTAATTATCACAAAGATACCTAGAAAGAGTACAACGCTTATTAAGCGAGTATGAAAACACCAACATGTGAAGCTATCATGGCCTCTGTATAAGTAAATGGTAGCTTCATTTAAGTGCGAAGCAAAAAATATTGTTAACAATATAGCAAAGAAAATACAGTTTTTCCGATTATTGGCATAGCCTTTTCACACTCATTAATGCTAAAATATTGCCGTTCCATTGCTAGATGGACAGCGGGTGGTTGGTTTTTCTTACTAATTACTATCTCGGTGATGTTGCGTGTACACAGAATAATTATAAACCACGGATCAGAGTAGACCTTTTTATAGGAACTACGTATTCTTTTATGTGGTAATTTTTGTCAAGTAAGAGGCCGTGTTTTTGCTTCAGTTAATATGATTTTGTTTTTCTTTGTGTCGAGGAAAGGAATTGATTCAAAATAATTTAACGACGATTAGGGCAACTTACTCCTGACAATAACGGCAAGAAGAAGCAAATTTTAATCAGCTTTCAGACAACCAAGTCGACAGGCTTATTAGAATTGGTATTTTAAATTAGAGTAGTCAATTACGTATGATAAAAATCAAGAAAGGCTTGGATCTTCCTATTGAAGGCGCGCCGGAGCAGAAGGTCTATCCAGGACCAGTTGTTACGAAAGTCGCCATCCTTGGAGAAGAATATAACGGTATGCGTCCCACGATGCATGTCCAAGTGGGTGATATTGTCAAAAAAGGGCAGTTACTTTTTGAAGACAAAAAGAATCCTGGTATTAAATTCACGGCTCCTGCTGCAGGTGAGGTTATTGAGGTTAATCGCGGTGCAAGACGGATTTTGCAATCTGTGGTCATCAAACTACAAGGTGATGATGAAGTTACCTTTACATCTTTTGATGATGCTTCACTGGCAACAGCTGAACGCGCTGTAATAAGCGAACTATTGGTTGAATCTGGTGTTTGGACCGTAATCAGAACTCGCCCATTTAGTAAAAATCCCGTGGTAGGCTCAACGCCTTCTTCGATTTTCGTTTCTGCAATGGACACTAATCCGCTGGCTGGCGACCCTCAAGTCATTATTGCTGACCGCAAAGCTGATTTTGCTTTTGGTTTGAAAGTATTGGCTAAACTAACTGATGGTAAAGTGTTTGTATGTAAAGCCCCTGGTGCTGATATTGACACGGGTGATGCCGTTGTTGACGTTAACGAATTTGCGGGTCCACATCCTGCGGGTCTTGTTGGTACTCACATTCATCATCTCGACCCTGTTGGCATGAAAAAGTTTGTTTGGCATGTGGGTTATCAAGACGTTATTGCGATTGGATCGTTGCTTAAAACTGGTAAGTTAGACACAACTAAAATATTGTCTATTGCCGGTCCTGCAGCGAAAACGCCTAAATTGGTGAGTACTATTTTAGGCGCCAGTATAGATGAGCTGGTCGCTGATCAGAAAATTGATGGTCCTGTCCGTGTTATCTCTGGGTCTATTTTGAACGGTAATACCGCAGTCGGTCCTCAGGCTTATGTTGGTCGCTATCACAACCAAGTGTCTCTCTTAGTCGAAGATAAAGAGAAGAAATTATTTGGTTGGGCAAAGCCAGGCTCAAATCAGCATTCGGTGACACGCGCCTATTTAGGTCACTTGTCACCGAAAAAGCTGTTTAACATGACAACGACAACGAATGGTTCTGATCGTTCTATGGTGCCAATTGGTAACTATGAACGTATTATGCCGTTAGATATTATTCCTACATTGCTGCTGCGTGACCTTTTGTCGGGCGATAGTGACGGCGCAAGCAGCTTGGGTGCTCTGGAATTAGATGAAGAAGATTTGTCGTTATGTACCTATGTGTGTCCTGGTAAATATAATTATGGTCCAGTGTTACGTGAATGTTTGACCAAGATCGAGGAAGAGGGTTAGTCATGGGATTAAAAACTTATTTAGAAAAAATCGAACCTGATTTTGAACCAGGCGGCAAATACGACAAGTTCTATGCGCTTTACGAAGCAGCAGCAACTATTTTTTATACGCCAGGTAAAGTGAACAGTGCGAATACGCACGTAAAAGACAGCATCGATTTAAAACGCATCATGATTATGGTTTGGATGGCTACCTTCCCAGCCATGTTCTACGGTATGTACAATGTCGGTGTGCAAGCATCATATGCTATCGAAGCTGGTGGTGCATTATACGATGGCTGGCAGGCAGGTTTGTTTTCGGCATTAGGTGGAACGCTAACCGGCGATTCTGGCATATTTTCGATGCTACTTTACGGGGCATGTTTCTTTGTCCCCATATACGCAACAACGTTTATTGTGGGCGGTTTTTGGGAAGTACTATTTGCATCAGTTAGAAAACATGAAATCAACGAGGGTTTCTTTGTAACTTCTGTTTTGTTTGCATTAACATTGCCATCTACTATTCCTTTATGGCAAGTTGCTTTGGGTATCACCTTCGGCATTGTGATCGCTAAAGAAATTTTTGGTGGAACGGGTCGTAACTTCCTGAACCCTGCGCTATCAGGTCGTGCTTTCTTATACTTCGCGTACCCTGCTCAAATTTCAGGTGACCAACCTTGGATAGCGGCACAATTAGCTGATGGATATTCTGGTGCGACTTGGCTGAGCAACGCTGCAAATCAAACCATGAATTTTGGTGATTCTGTTAATTTTGCTTCTCAGCAAGTGTTAGATGCATCAGGTAACTTGGTTAACCAAACCATAAGCGAAGCAGACTTGTGGATGAATTCATTCATAGGTAATATCCCCGGATCTGTAGGTGAGGTCTCTAGCTTGATGATTATGTTAGGCGGGCTTTTCATTATTTATTTGGGTATTGCTAGCTGGCGCATCGTATCAGGCGTGGGTCTTGGTGTGATATTCTTCAGCACAGTGCTTAACTTCTTCGCTAGCGACCCAACATCAATCTACGCTATGCCTTTTTATTGGCACTTCGTTATCGGTGGCTTGGCTTTTGGTATGTTTTTCATGGCGACTGACCCAGTTTCCGCCTCATTTACAAATCAAGGTAAGTGGTTTTATGGCTTCTTCATCGGTTTAATGACGGTGTTGATTCGTGTTATCAACCCAGCTTTCCCTGAAGGTATAATGCTAGCGATCTTATTTGCCAATTTATGGGCGCCATTATTCGATTACTTTGTAGCGCAAAGCAATATTAAACGGAGGGTTGCACGTGTCGGCTAAAAAAGAAACTTTAGGTAAAACAGTCTTGGTGGTTGTTGCTGTTTGTTTAGTTTGTTCGATTATAGTTTCAGGAGCTGCAGTTGGCTTGCGTGAATTACAACAAACTAACGCAGCACTTGATAAACAATCAAATATTTTGACTGCGGCAGGGTTACTTGGCGAAGCAAAAACAAAAAAAGACATTGCAACAATCTACGATGCGAAAGTTGAAGAGCGTTTTGTTAATTTAAAGACGGGTGAATATGTCGTTAATCCTGCTAAGGGTGAAACCAAGCCCTACGATATGTATGGTAGAGTGTCTAAAGCTCCAGATACAAGTACCAAAGTAGAAGGTAGCCCTGCTGGCTTTTCAACTCGTGCAAACGTAGCAAGCGTATATGTGATTAAAGATGATGAGGGCTCTGTGTCACGCATTATTCTGCCAGTTCATGGTAGCGGTCTATGGGACTTAATGTATGGCTTTCTAGCGCTTGACAATGATGGTCACACCATTCGCGAATTGATTTTTTATCAACACAAAGAAACGCCAGGCTTGGGTGGAGAGATTCAAAACCCAGAATGGCAGGCTAAGTGGAATGGTAAACAGCTTTTCAGTAACGGTAACGTTGCTATTGAAGTTAACAAAGGCGACAACAAAGATGACCAGTATGCGGTTGATGCACTATCAGGTGCAACACTAACCAGCAATGGTGTAGAGAACACATTGCAGTATTGGGCTAGTGATAATGGCTACGGCAATTACCTTAAAAAGCAATCTTGGAAATCATAAGGCACCACAATGGCTGACACTAAAGAAATGAAAAAAGCCCTATTCGGGCCGATACTAGACAGTAACCCAATTGCTTTACATGTACTTGGTATTTGTTCTGCATTAGCAATTACAACAAAATTAGAAACTGCATTAGTAATGTCTTTGGCACTGACAACAGTAACCGCGTTTTCTAGCTTGTTTATTTCACTTATACGAAATCAAATACCGTCAAGTGTGCGCATCATTATTCAGATGACAATTATTGCGTCATTGGTAATCGTTGTTGACCAAGTATTGAAGGCTTATTCTTACGAAATTTCGAAGCAACTTTCGGTGTTTGTGGGTTTGATTATTACAAACTGCATCGTAATGGGGCGCGCCGAAGCTTACGCGATGAAGTCACCTCCTCTTATGAGTTTCTTGGACGGCATTGGTAACGGTTTCGGGTATTCATTTATCCTAATTGTTATTGGTACAATCAAAGAATTAGCCGGTTTTGGTACTATCCTTGGGTTTGAAATTTTACCACTCGTGACTAATGGTGGCTGGTATCAGGGTAATGGTCTGTTGATACTTCCATTTAGCTCGTTCTTCCTCATCGGCGGTATGATTTGGTTTATTCGTACTATTCGCCCTGAACAAGTAGAGCCTAAGGAATAATCATGGAACATTATGCAGCATT
>Ga0307488_10000092_pt1 | contig 64410 bp, 62 predicted proteins | sample SB02metaG_FD_202248 | JGI IMG/M metagenome (GOLD analysis project Ga0307488, IMG submission 202248) | Sea-ice brine microbial communities from Beaufort Sea near Barrow, Alaska, United States - SB 0.2 | ecosystem: Environmental > Aquatic > Marine > Coastal | place: USA: Alaska | collected...
ACGCTTTTGGTATCGCACCTGCACTATTGCAAAAAAATAAATCATCGGTTGTCATTTGGACAACAACACCATGGACTATTCCTGCAAACCGAGCCATCAGTTTGCACCCTGAGCTAATCTACGAACTGGTTGAAGTGACGCTTGAAAATGGTAAAGAAAACTACGTTATAGCGGCTGATTTGGTTGAAACCTGTATGCAACGTTATGCTATTACTGAGTTTAATCTTATCGGCTCATGTGCCGGCGCAGCGCTTGAGAATTTAGTCGTTAATCATCCTCTAAACCCTATTCAAGTGCCATTGATCTTAGGTGACCACGTTACAACAGAGGCTGGCACCGGTTGTGTGCATACTGCGCCAGCTCACGGAGTCGACGATTTTAATGTGGGTAAACAATACGATCTCGAAGTTTATAATCCCGTTGGTGGCAATGGCGTTTATCTGGAAAATACGCCTTTATTTGCTGGCTTACATGTGTTTAAGGCTAATCAACCCATTGCTGATGCACTAGCTGAGAAGGGTGCTTTAGCCTTGCAAGTTAAATATGTGCATAGTTACCCACACTGCTGGCGTCATAAATCGCCGATTATCTTTCGAGCGACTCCTCAGTGGTTTATCAGCATGGATAAAAATGGTTTACGTCAGCAATCAATTGAACAAATTAGTCAAACTAAATGGATCCCAGGTTGGGGCGAGGAACGCATCAAAAGCATGGTTGAAGGGCGCCCGGATTGGTGTATTTCACGCCAGCGTACTTGGGGTGTGCCAATTGCGTTATTCGTGCATGAAGAAACTAACGAATTGCACCCACAAACAGCACAAATTATCGAAAAAGTAGCAACTGCCGTTCAGCAAAAAGGTATTCAAGCGTGGTGGGATATGGACGCGGAAAGTCTCATTGGCGCAGACGCAGATAAATATCAGAAAGTCACTGATACGCTCGATGTATGGTTTGATTCTGGTGTTACGCACTATTTCGTTGTTGACAAGCGTGATGACATTCCAGCTAGCGCCGATTTATATCTTGAGGGCTCAGATCAACATCGTGGTTGGTTTATGTCTTCACTAATTTCTTCTACGGCCATGCATGGCCATGCTCCTTACAAAGAAGTGCTTACTCATGGTTTTACAGTTGATGCTAACGGTAAGAAAATGTCTAAATCGGTAGGCAATGTTGTTGCACCTCAAGAAGTGACCAACAAACTCGGTGCTGATATTCTGCGTTTATGGGCTGGTTCAACCGATTACCGCGGTGAAATGACCGTTTCTGATGAAATTTTGAAGCGCTCTGCTGACGCATATCGTCGAATTCGTAATACTTGTCGCTTCTTACTTGCTAACTTAAATGGCTTTGAGCCTAGTAGGGACATCGTACCTTTTGATGAAATGGTCGCATTGGATCAATGGGCTGTATTGCGTGGATCTGCAGTACAAAAGCAAATCCTAGAAAGTTATGAGCAGTACGATACCTTAGTGGTATGTCAAACACTGATGCAGTTTTGTTCTATTGAAATGGGAAGTTTCTATCTCGATATCATTAAAGACAGACAATATACTGCCAAGTCGGACGGGCTAGCAAGACGTTCTTGCCAAACTGCTTTGTATCATATTGCCGAGGCATTAGTTCGTTGGATGGCGCCGGTAATGAGTTTTACTGCACAAGAGGTTTGGGAAGCACTTCCTGGCGAAAGAGATGAATTTGTGTTTACCGGCGCTTGGTATACTGGATTACCATCAGTTGACGCCACGGCAACAAATTCGCTGGACAATGATTTCTGGCAAACCATTATGAAAATGAAAGCTGAAGTGAACAGCGCATTAGAAAAAGCGCGTAATGAAAAAACCATTGGTGGTTCACTTGAAGCCAAAGTGATTGTTTATGTGAATGCAGAAAAAGCTAGCTTACTTGCGAAATTGAAAGACGAGTTGCGTTTTGTGCTAATTACCTCAGAAGCCGAAGTAAAAAGCTTGAGTGAAAAAACCGATACGGCGATCGCATTGAATGATTCAGATGTGTTCATTGATGTGTTGGTAGCTGACGGCGAGAAGTGCGCGCGCTGCTGGCACCACAAGCTAGAAGTAGGTAACGATCCTAAACATCCTGAACTCTGTAACAGATGTATCGACAATGTTGATGGAGATGGAGAAGTGCGCGAATATGCTTAATCTTTTTAAGAATACGGGAATGCGATTCACCTGGATTTCGGTTATCGCCGTTGTCTTGGACCAGTGGACTAAGCAGGCGGTTGTTAACTCTATGGAGTTGTATGAGTCTATCGAAATAGTCCCGTTTTTTAATTTTACTTACGTGCACAACTATGGCGCGGCATTTAGTATTCTTTATGATGCTGGAGGCTGGCAGCGATATTTCCTAAGTGCAATTGCATTAGGTGTTAGTGGTTTAATATTGTGGTGGTTGAAAAGCACAACGCGACAACAGATTTTGCTACCGGTTGCATTTTCATTTATTTTGGGTGGGGCATTAGGTAATGTCTATGATCGCATATTGCATGGCTATGTAATCGATTTTCTTGATTTATACTATGGTACTTCACACTGGCCTGCATTTAACATTGCCGATTCTGCGATATTTATAGGTGCTATTTTACTTATAATTGATATGTTTATAAACAAAGAGGCAAATGAAGTTGACAAATAATACCTTGGTCATTGGAGATAACTGTGAAGTTATTTTACATTTCGACTTGAAACTTTCAGATGGTTCTGCCGCTGACAGCACGAGGGTTAATAATAAACCTGCGAAAATGGTAATGGGTGATGGCAGTCTTACCAAAAATTTTGAAGACTGTTTGCGCGGTCTCGCAGCAGGAGATAGGAAGTCGTTCTTATTAAATGCTGACGATGCGTTTGGTATGCCTAATCCTGATAATATATATTATGTAGACCGCACTAAATTTAATGCGGACACACCCGTAGAAGAAGGTATGATAATTGCCTTTGCACAACCCGATGGTTCTGAACTACCTGGTGTTATTCGTAGTATTGCGGGACAGTCAGTGACGGTTGATTTTAATCACCCCCTCGCAGGCCAGAGCGTTACCTTCGATGTTGAAATTATAGAAGTAAGAGATACGGGAGCAAAATAAAATGGAGATCCATCTAGCCAATCCAAGAGGTTTTTGTGCAGGCGTCGATCGTGCTATAACCATAGTAGAGCGTGCGCTAGAAATGTTTGGTCCACCTATTTATGTACGTCATGAAGTTGTCCATAATAAATTCGTGGTTGATGGATTGAAAAATCGGGGAGCCGTGTTTGTTGACGAGATTATAGAAGTCCCCGACGGTACTATTGTTATTTTTTCTGCGCACGGGGTCTCTCAAGCGGTTCGCTCAGAAGCTGAACAACGCGGTCTTAAGGTGTTTGATGCAACTTGTCCCTTGGTCACAAAAGTGCATATGGAAGTAGTGCGTGCCAGCAAAAAAGGCACCGAGTGCATTTTAATTGGGCATCATGGACACCCTGAAGTTGAAGGGACAATGGGACAATATAACAACCCTGATGGTGGTATATATTTAGTTGAGTCAATTGATGATGTAGCAAGTCTGGTCGTCAATAATCCAGACTCACTTTATTATTGCAGCCAAACCACTCTGTCTGTAGACGACACTGCGGATGTAATCAATGCCTTGCGTCAAAAGTTTCCGAAGATTGATGGTCCTCGTAAAGATGATATCTGTTATGCAACGCAAAACAGGCAAGATTCGGTAAGAGAACTTGCTAGTGATTGTGACATCCTTCTTGTAGTAGGTGCACAAAATAGCTCAAACTCAAATAGGTTAAGAGAATTAGCCGAAAAAATTGGTGCAAAAGCCTATTTGATAGCGGATGCAGAGTGTATTCAAAAGGAGTGGTTAACAAATGTATATCATATTGGCGTCACTGCGGGTGCTTCAGCACCAGAGATTTTAGTTGAAGGGGTCGTCGATAAACTGCGTAGCTGGGGGGCTGTTAATTCATCAGAGCGCCCTGGACGAAAAGAAACAATTGAATTTGCTGTGCCAAAAGAGCTACGTATAAAGCAAATATAAGACAAAATATAACCACTAAATGACGTGAAGCCCAATAAACGTAAGCTTTGCGTTATTTCCCTCGTTACAAACCTACTTCAGTTCAGTTTCGATACGTATGTAATACGTTAGAATTATCCACGATAACCAACTAACCCTGTATCTCATGTAAGCTGATGATATGGAAAAGCTATCTTTGAATAACTATGAAGCTAAATAAAATTACTCGTCGATTGGCAAGAGAACCAACGCTCTCTCAAAACGGGCTTGGTATGGTCGAGGTATTGGTTACTCTTTTTATCCTATCAATTGGGTTGCTGGGAGTTGCATCACTACAATTTGTCGGTTCGTTTTCCAACGCTGATGCTTTGAATCGAACTCAAGCCGTTTTTGTAGCGCAGCAATTTAGCGAACGTTTAAGCGCAAATACTATGTCATCTAATGTTGCAGATGGCTTCGTGGTTGATAATACTTATTTCAATGAAGACATATACAACTTTGCCAACTTAACTTGCTCGGTAGATGGTGCGAACCCATATGAATGCCACTGCACAGAGCATCCATCTTCTATCGCTAATTGCCAAACTGGCGATTGTGATGCCGCTGAATTAGCCGAGTTCGATGGCTATCAGATGTCTTGTGCTGCTGTGCGCAGTAATCCTAATGCAGAAATAAGTCTGACATGCACAGATAAAAATTTAGGTGATACTGACTTATGCTCCGCCGGTTCTATTCACGAAGTTATAGTCAGCTGGCCTGTGCGCAGTTGGCAAGGGAGTGAGCGAGTCTTAAATAGCGCCTGCAATGTGGCAGCATCAGATAACAATGACTGCGTTGTAGTTGAGGTAGCCTTGTGAGTCGATTTAGCAATAAAAGCAACTGCAAAGAAAAACAAAAAGGATTCACTCTAGTCGAAATAATGATTTCCATGGCACTAGGCCTAGTTATTTCCGGTGCGGTTATTCAAATAATGGTTAGCAACTCGGTAACCGAAAAATTAAACAGAGCAATGGCGTCTACTCAAGAAAGTGGACGTTTTATTATCAATCGTTTGCGTGGTGAGATGTTAATGGTTGGTTTATATGATCAACTGAATCCAAAATTAAATATTGATGTTGATGTCGTCAATGAAAACAACTTTGTGCGCAATCATCCCGTGATATTGCCCAACGAATTTGCAGTCAGGACTGCCTTAGGCGCGAGTCAAGGAGCTGGTGGCGGTAACGATACCTTAGTCGTTAGCTTGCAGAGTAATATGGATTGCAGAGGGTATGCTCTGGGTTATGAAAACGATGAAGAATTTTATGTTGTTAACGAATATTTCGTTGATGACAACAAGTTAAAATGCAGAGGGTTTGATGGCCGCTATTTACGTGGGCAAAAAGTTGCTGAAGGGCATAATAGCCATAACGCAATTACTATTTTAGACGATGTGACTAACTTCCAAGTGACCTATGGCATTACCGAATCAGCGTCTACGTCAGGATCAGCAATTCCCACTCGGTTTATTACTGCCGATGGCATCCCAAATGCGATTAATAATGGTAGAACTATTATCGCATTCCGAATTGCTATTGTCGTGCGCGCTGACAGTGACATTACAGTTGAAAATAGGCCATCTTTTAGACTACTCAATGAAGCAAATTATACCCCTAATGATAACGGCCTTTATAAATCGTTCGAAACAACAATAACATTAAGAAATATGAAAAATTTCGTAAGGAGTAATGTATGAAGGATCAGCAAGGTGTTGTAATGGTGTTCGCACTGCTGGTGCTGATGTCATTGACCATTCTAGGCGTTGCCTCGGTTTCTAGTGGCATATTACAAACTAAAATGGCGGCATCATTAGAGCGTAAGTCATTTGCTTTTGATGCGGCTGAGGCTGCTCTCGCCGGTGTGATATATGAGTCAGAAGACGAATCGTTATTATCGGATCCACTTAAATCCGATCCACTTTCGGAAGCAAGGCAATTAGATGCCCTGGATATAATCAATGATGAACTGAGTTGTTTTGATAATGACCGCATTAATCGCTTCATTACCAATGATGGATTAACGCGCGGAATGATGCATACAAGCCAGGGGAATTTCAGAACTAACCCGTCAACAACTAGCTGGTCTAAAAGTGTTTTCATTCGAGAAGAGGCATGCAAAGGATCAAGTAATGTTATCGGAGGCAGCAACATTAGCTGCCACATTTTCATGGTTAGGGGTTGTGGGAAAACAGCGGGAAGCAATTATGCCGTGGCAAATACAATGAGTGCAGCTATTTTTGCACCAGCATCGAATTGAGGGAGTAGGTATGTCAATCAAGAGAATTACAAGTTCAGTCAGCGCTTTCTTATTTACTATTTTGATCAGTATGGGCGCCATGGGTGACGACCTCGAGATATACTTAGGAACAGGTGGAACATCGAATATTTATAACCCTAATGTACTGTTTATTATGGATAGCTCTGGCTCTATGGCAGCGAAAGATGGTACCGATGAGACTAGAATGCTTAGGGTCCAAAATGCACTCAAAACAGCATTAGGTTCAGCAACGAATATAAACGCGGGTCTGATGCGATTTTCAGATTTCGGCGGACCCGTTTTATTTCCCATACGCGGAATAGACTCACCTGTAACTCCGGAGATTGTCATTCCAATTACCTTAGGTACTGATGATGCTTATGAAATAGCCAACAACGTTACTCTTTCTTCTAACCAGATTGAATTAACGAAAGGCACAGACACAGTATTGACGGGCTTACGTTATCGAGGTTTGCGAATTCCAAGAGGAGCTGTGATTACCAGTGCTCGAGTGCGCTTCACCTCGAGGATACTTAATACATCAGATGCTACGTTATCATTTAAAGCGGAGACTGTTGGTGATGCAACTACGTTTGCAAGTGCAGAAAATGATATTTCAAACCGCTCAACAACCAGCGCTGAGGTTATTTGGAATAACGATAATAACTTTCCGTTGTCGGGTGAAAGTGTGTTGTCTCCAGATATTAGCGCCGTGTTACAAGAAGTTATTAATCGAGCTGATTGGTGTGGTGGTAATAGTTTAAATCTGATTATAGAAGGCACAAGTGTGTCTGCTTCAAGTGGTCGTAATAGCTCATCTTTGGAATCAGGAGATGGTCTAACCCCTCAATTAATAATTACTTATGACGAGACCACAGCGACAGGCTGCATGCGTGAGCGCTTGATATATCAAATTAATTCACAATCAGAAAATGCGGAAGAAAAGTCAGATGGCAATGAAAGCACAGGGACAGAACTTACTTTTAGGCGGAATTCTAATGACTATATTGGTTTGCGCTTTGCTAATGTGAATATTCCTAAAAATGCTACGGTTTTAGATGCCTATCTTGAATTTACGGCTTATCAAAACGGGACTTCCGATGGAGCATCCATGATCATCCAGGGTGTTAATGAGGACAATCCGCGAAATTTCCGTCGTTATGAACGTTATCTGCAACGCAATAAAAGTAAAACGAGCCCCGTTCTCTGGAGCAATATTAGATCATGGTACAAAGACAGAGACTATAAAAGCCCGTCTATTGCTAACATAGTTCAAACTACTGTAAACCGGTCTGGATGGGAAAACGGCAACAACATGATGTTTATCATGTCCAATTTTACTAATGCTGCTCGAGGTGGCTATACCCATAGGGGGCGGCCATCAGGTGCAGCTAGATTAGTCGTTGAATTTGAAGGTAACGCAACACCGGGTGCATCAGCAACTGTGCGCCAACATATCATGAGTAAGGTGGACGAACTAACAGCAAATGGTATGACACCTATTGTTGACACGTTGTTCGAAGCGTCACAGTATTTCGCGGGTAGCCCTGTTTATTACGGTAAAAAACGTGGTACGGACTCGGTTAATAGCAATGTTAGGCGCAGTACAAGAGTAAGTCATCGTGCATCCTATATTGGGGATGATGCTGTACGTCCGGCTGGCTGCAACGAAAATAATTTAAGTGACTCCGATTGTATTCAGGAATATATACCTGCCGGTGCTAATTATATTTCTCCTGTGACAGACTTGCAGTGTCAGGTAAACAATCACATTGTGCTGCTGTCAGATGGTGAAGCGAATAACAATCACAGCGTGGGTAAAATACAAACTCTGCTAGGCAACAGTTGTTCAGGTAGTAATGGTGAGCAGTGTGGGGTCGATTTAGTTAAAAATATAAGCGATGCCGGTGAGTCAGTTATTGATGCTCGGGTAATTACTCACACAATTGGTTTTGCTGCTAATAGCACAGCAAACAATTTCCTAAATCAACTTGCTTTGCAAGGAGGCGGAGGCTTCTATCAAGCGGACAATAGTGACGACTTAGTGCAAGCCTTTCAAAGCATCCTGCGCAAAGTCAAAGATGTTAATGCAACCTTCGTTTCCCCGGGTGTTGCGGTAAACCAATTAAATCGTTTAACGCACCGAGATGAATTGTATTTTGCATTGTTCAAGCCATCTGAAGGCACAAGTTGGCCTGGGAATCTAAAAAAATATCGAATTAGTGGTGACCAAGTTTTGGACAAAAATGGCGTTAGCGCTGTCGACAGTGGTTCAGGTTTTTTCTCTGAAAATTCACATTCGTATTGGTCTACGACTCAAGATGGCAATGACGTCAGAGCTGGAGGCGCTGCCAGTCGTTTGGATTTAGTCAGAAATGTATATTTCTTTGACACGGCGGGTTCTGTCATTATCCCTAGCAATCAGGTTTCTGAAAGTAATAGCGATATTACTGATGCTGATCTAGCCCTAGATGACACAGATCCTAATGGCACTAGAGAGGAAGTCCTTAAATGGTCGCGAGGGGTCGATGTTAGGGATGATGACGGTGACGGCTCAACAACCGATGTACGTTTGCAGATGGGCGATCCAATACATTCGCAACCTGTTATTGTGAATTACAGTACAACTGACAGAGCGGTATTCGTTGCAACTAACCATGGTTTCCTACATTCCATTGACGCAGTAACAGGTGAAGAGAACTTTGCAATAATACCGAAAGAATTAATGCAAAATCTAAATGATTTTTATCGAAACGGTAGCTCATTTAATCATATTTATGGTTTAGACGGCGACATGGTTTACCGTGAAGCCAATGGTAAAAAATATATTTATATTGGAATGCGCCGCGGCGGGAACAACTACTACATCGTTGATGTGACTGATAAAATGGATCCCAAAATTGTATTTACTGTTGATGGTGGTCAAGGTGATTACGCTAAAATGGGCCAGTCGTGGTCGAGACCCACTATTACCAAAATTAATATTGGTGGCATAGTTAAAGATGTCATGATCGTTGGTGGTGGCTATGATGAGGATCAGGATTCAAAAGTAAGTCGCAGTGCTGATTCAATAGGAAATGCTGTGTACATTATTGATGCAAATACAGGGGATATGCTGTGGTCTGCGAGTAATGATAATGCTGATTTAATGTTAAGTGATATGCAATATAGTATCCCTGCAAGGATCTCAGTAATTGATCGCGATAACGATGGTTTAGCTGATCACATGTATGTAGCTGACATGGGTGGACAGATATTCCGATTAGATATTTATAATGGCCAATCTACGAGCAATCTGATTAGAGGCGGATTATTAGCGCAACTAAGTGGAGATTTACCTGAGCAAAACAAGCGTTTCTTTTACGCGCCTGATATTGCAGAGATTTCAACGACAAACGAGCATTATTTTGCAATAGCTATAGGCTCTGGTTTTAGAGCTGGACCGCTGAACACCACAGTTGAAGATAGTTTTGTAATGATCAAAGACAAAGGTGTATTTGTTCGTGATGAGTTCGATAAATTCACATTGCCGGATACGCCAGTGAGTCCAGCTAGTTTATATGACGCAACGGAGCATCTATTAACGAGTGGTGACGCTGAGGAAAAAGCACTTCAAAGTAGTCTGTTTGCATCGAAAGATGGTTGGATGATCCGTCTTACTCAAAATGGAGAAAAAGTGTTGGCCTCACCACTAATTCTTGATTATCAAATCTTCTTTACCACTTACCTTCCGGCCAGTTCTAATGTAAGTGCTTGTGCTCCGCCAACGGGTAACAGCAGAGCATATCTAGTTAATCTTGTTGATGGTAATGCGGTTGAAGATTTAAATGATAATGATCAGAAGGATGCAACCGATAGATTTGCGTTGCTCAAGCAAACGGGTATTGCCCCCGATACCAAAATATTGATCGAGAATATTGTTAATCCGGTGGTTTGTTTAGGTGCAGAATGCGTATCCGCCGTCGTAGAGACTGATGAAAATGGTGAAATTGTTCCCTGTGGTTCTGAATTTGAATGTTTAGCCAGAAACATATACGGTAAATTTGAGCGAGTTCAGAAAAACACTTGGAAGACTGAAGTGGAGCGTGAATAAATGATATTTAGAACAAAGCAACTTGGTTTCACATTGATTGAATTGATGATTGTAGTTGCGATTATAGGGATAATCACTGCAATTGCTTTTCCTAGTTATCAAAATATGATTAATGGTGCTGCGAGAAGCACTGGGCAGGCTGATCTTATGGCCTTCGCGGCAGCAATGGAGAGACACCATGCTTCTAGCTTTTCGTACCAAGGGGCAGGCGTAAGTGGAGCTAATACAGGAGCTCCAAATATATTTGCTGCTCATTCACCTAGCTCTGAGCCTGCGTCAAATAAGCGTTACGATTTAAGCATAGATGAGGTGTCATCGAACGGTCTTACCTTTCGTTTGAAGGCAACGCCAATCTCAGGAGGCACATTGGCCGGTGATGGCGCGCTATTTATTTATAGCGATGGACGCAAAGCATGGGATTTAGACGATGATGGAAGCATCGCTACAAGCGAATTTTGTTGGACCTGCTAGTTAATTTTTTCTGCTCTGTTGCACTCGATTCACATTGAGGGGAGTGCTAGTAGTGTTGCCGTTTTTTGGTAATGCTAGCTTCTTAAACCACTACTTTAGAAAACGCTTAAAGGTGCATTACTGCCTAATGCATTGCAGTTATGATATTGTCCATCGCATTCCACTCACGTGGCTTATGCTCATGATTATCCAGCATAAGCATAGCTATTTTAAATAGGCGACTGACGTATATTTTTTGTTTGTTACCTCAAGCGATACTGCAAAAGTTATGAAGACAAATGTATCTGATGGTCTGTTATGATTGCGTCAGAATAAGAGAGTATTAACGTCATTAGCGGCTGCGTTCGGTAGGCTATTAAATTATAACTTCTATAAAAAACGAAAACCCCAGTAAAAAATTATTATCTAGGCTTTATTTTCGTAGTTTAATAACGTGTACTCTATTCGTGTTTAGGTGCAGGTTAATGTGTCTCCATCCATGTCTTCGTGGGTGCCGTCTTGGTCTGCATCAGAGCTCACCTTTACACGCCCTTGCAAAGATACGGAAAGCGCTCGAGCATAGGTTTCGTCGTCATTGCTTGGGCATATTTGGATACTAAACGATTGACTTGCAGCACCTGAACCTTTGAAATGAATATTCGTGTTTGGCCCTGTGATTTTTGTCGACGCAGAGGACTTCGATGTTGTTACTAAAAGGTCTTCACCTGAGCTTCTATTGCCATCTGCATTAGTATCAATGAACACGATTTTCGGATTGTTCCAATTGGTTCCACATCCTTCAAAGTCTGCAGAAGGGCAAACAATAACGTTGATTTGTTCATCAATGGCGAGATGGCGAGCATATTGAATTATCCCGCTGACTTCATTAATTTCGGCTGTAATCCTATTTTTAATTAGAAAACTTTGCATACTGGGCGCGACAATCGTTAATACAATCGCTAATATTGCTAATGTGATCATCATTTCAAGAAGCGTAACGCCTTTTTGATTAGTTTTATTAACTTGCGTGGTAATCTTGTTATTTAACACAGTGACCCCAAATAATATTTACAACAATTATACGCTATTATTATTTTAGTTGCGTATACACTAACAACGCTTGTTAGCGCAGTTAATACCTTGTATTAATGTATATAATTTAGCCTTGGTATAATAAGCATCAAAATGCAGAGCTATTTGGTTCTTTTATTATCTAAAGTTTACACTTTAAAATGAATACTGCTTAGTTAGAAAAAAAGAGAGAAGAGCTCATGTTGAAGTCTGAAGTAATCGAAGAAATGCGTGTATTATCTGAAATAGATGTCGAACATGAGATAGAACGCAGAATACAGTTCATTAAGGATAAGCTAATCGAGTCAGGTTTGCATAGTTTAGTGTTAGGGGTTAGCGGTGGTATTGATTCATGCACATTAGGTCGTTTAGCACAATTAGCAGTGAATGAATTGAATCAAGAATCTGACGATGAGTATAAGTTTATTGCAGTAAGGCTGCCATATGGTACTCAAGCGGATGAAGATGATGCCCAAGTATCTATCGATTTTATTGAGCCTAGTTTACAAGTCACATCGAATATTAAGCCAGGTGCAGATGCGATACATGAAAGCGCAATCGAGGGACTATTAGCTGCTGGTGTAAATAGTTTCTCAGCTGAAAAGAGTGATTTTGTTAAAGGCAATGCTAAGGCAAGAACAAGAATGGCTACTCAATTCGATATAGCAGGATTGATGAACGGTTTGGTGCTAGGTACGGATCATTCCGCTGAGAATATTACGGGTTTCTATACAAAGTTTGGTGATGGAGCGTGTGATTTAGCTCCCTTGTTTGGTTTGAATAAACGTCAAGTTCGCAGTTTAGCAAAACAGCTTGGGGCCCCAGAACATATAATCACAAAACCACCCACAGCAGATCTAGAAACGTTAACACCACAAAAATCGGATGAATCATCATTGGGCTTAACATATGACCAAATCGATGACTTTTTAGAAGGTAAAAGCACGGATAAAGTTTCCGATGATAAACTATTAGCTATATACTTAAAAACACAACATAAACGACTCCCTATACCTACCGTTTATGACCATGAATAAGGAAACTCAGATCTAATGAAAAAAATTGAAGCGATTATTAAGCCTTTTAAGTTGGATGACGTTCGTGAAGGGCTGTCTTCAATCGGTGTTAGTGGCATCACAATGACTGAAGTGCGAGGTTTCGGAAGGCAGAAAGGTCATAAAGAACTTTATCGCGGTGCCGAATATAATGTCGACTTTTTACCTAAGATAAAAATTGAGTTGGTTGTTCCAGATGATTTAGTCGATAGAGCCGTTGAAACTATTTTACTGCAAGCAAAAACGGGTAAAATAGGGGATGGTAAGATATTTGTTTTTGACGTTGAACAAGTCGTTCGTATCCGCACGGGCGAAACTGACGAAGACGCTATATAGCGTCTTCGAAAACATGTATTGTAATGGCAGTTGGAATATTGCCTGCAGCATGTAAATTGTCGATTTTGGATGGGTTATCTGCAATAGTTTTTACATATAACCAGTGGGCACTTTTAGTGTGAACTGTCGCAACCGTCTTCACTATGCACATGTCCGTGTTTTATTTCATCCGCCGTTGCTTCACGTACGTCGACAACTTCAACCTCAAAGGCTAATGACATTCCAGCTAATGGATGATTACCATCCACGGTCACAGTTGTGTCGGTTTTATCAATAATCATGACTGACTGTTCGCCGTCGTCGGTAGTTGCTCTAAAGCTCATACCCACATCAACATCCATATCATCAAACATCTCAGATGGGACTTCCTGAATTAAATCGTCATGACGGTCACCGTAAGCTTTATCAGGGTCAACAGCAACTGCGAACTTGTCGCCTTTGACTTTCCCAACTAATGCTTCTTCAATGCCTTCAATCATAAAATGACTACCTTGCAGAAATGACATTGGTGGCGCTTCGTAGGAAGAGTCAATGACATCTCCCTCTGTGGTACTTACAGTGTAATGAAGTGTTACGACATTATCTTTCTGTATTTGCATCTTGTATCCTATTATTAATCTAATTTATAAGGTAGAGCGCTTACTTCAAACGTATGCTCTGGTAACGCTTTCAATCTTAGCACATCACCTGTTTGCGTGTCATTTGCAAGAACAGCAAACACAAAAGTTTTGTCGTTAAGCATTGCACTCTGCAAAACTGTTCCGCCGCTACGCCAATTTTCGCCTGCTTGTTTTTCCAATACATCCCCGGGATTTAATGATTCTGATATATCAACTCCTTGATGAATTAGTATATAAGACGCTCTTTTGTTGCGGCCTAAGAATTTTGTGCGCGCTACGGTTTCTTGACCCATGTAGCAACCTTTATCAAAATCGATACCCGCGACAGCTTGTAAATTAAGCATTTGAGGAACAAATTGATTGCTAGTTTGAGCTTCCACATAAGGTATACCGTCGAGTATATCCAAAGCCTCCCAGTGACTTTCATCTGCATAATTATCAGCATTAGTTAGTTTACCAAGCAAAGCTGAACCTGCTAAATTTAAAGCGAGAATATATCGCGGGCTGCTTCTGTTCAGGCAAATTATACTGCCAAATTCGTTACTCATAACGCTCAAGTGTTGATCGTTGAGATCCGCAAACAACGAGCTGATACCGCTTACTGTTGCGCTGCCAGATACGCCAAAAAAGCTTAGTTCTTCGCTTGATTGTTGAATATCTACTTTCGAGAAAACGCCATATTTTTTGAATTCAGAGAGACTTTTTTCGAGAGCCGATTTGCGCATAATCAACTGAAACGCATCATTACTTAAGAGTGCAGTAAATACTGACCACGCTTTGCCCTTAAAGTCACAATGCGCACCAAATCTTGCCGCATTGGAAGCCATTTTTGTTACATCTACGGTAACTTGGCCTTGTAAATAGTCTTTAGCTTGGGGTCCTGAAAATGTAATACAGCCAAGACTGTTTAATTTTACTATCAATTCGTTTGGAGCTGACATTTGTAGCCTCTAATGCTGTCGAGATTGCCTATTGTCAAACAATAACTGTGCAATCTAATGCTTGTGTATAGTGGATATTGGGATGGTATGTAACTTTGCAAGACGGTCATTGATTCAACACCAGATTAACTTGGATTTCTGGGGCTAATATGTCGACTTTTTAAAAATCTTTTGATCAGTTCTGCAATCCTCCACGTTATGCTACTATCCAATCAAATACAGCACAAGGTTACCAATGTTTACAGCAAAAAGAGTCGCTAGGTTGAGATGGGCATGTCGCAGAGGCATGTTAGAATTAGATGTACTATTTCTTCCGTTTGTTGAGCAAGCTTTCGATGAGTTGCCTGAGGGCGAGAAAGTCGTTTTTGAGCGTTTGTTAACCTGTGATGATCCAGACTTGTTTGCCTGGTTCATGGGTCATAAAAAATGTGACGATCCAGATTTAGCCTATATGGTTCAGAAAGTGTTGCAACGAGTAAAGGTGTAATTCGATATCGAATATCGTGACGTCATTGTTACTCGATATAAGTTTGGTTCAATTCAATTTTTTAATGGTTTCGTTGTACCGCTTATTCTATGCTGGTCGTTGCCATCGCTCAAATTTTATACATTGCAGTTAGGCTTTACTACTATGCTGGGCATTTGGCTAGGATATAGGTTTTTCTGTAATACTATTTTGGAGACACACTTTTGGATCTCGTTGGGTCGCAAAGAAACGCTGCTTTGTGATTATTCTGGGGTTGGAGAGCCCGATGACAATGAAGCGCATATACAGGCTAAATACGGCCCTCAAAAGAACGACGTGCATTATCAAATTTCACCTCGTTCGCGTTGCACTCAGTTGTGTATATTCTTAATATTGGAATCTAGGCAGGGAAATGTATTGGGTGCGATAGATAGTCAAAACGTAAGAAATAATGAACATATGACAGCGCATGCTATTACCTCTACTATCCTATTTAATTGGCAGACGACAGAGAGTCATTACCGAGCATTAGCTTCTGCAATTACACAAAATATAAAATGAGCGGTCTAAAAATACAGGAAGTGATTTTTTAGTGATATCAAAACTTAATCTAGGAAGAGCAAGTAGATGATCAACATGAGCTTGTTAAAAGCGGCGTTTTATAACCCACAACTACTTGATTGCGATAAACCTGTGTTGCCAGTAAGCAGCCTTTGTCAAGAGATTCACATAAACGCAATGCATTGCGATTTGTATAATAAAATCGTCAATTGGAAGCTTGGTCTCGCATCCGTCATACACCCTAATTATTTACAAGTCCTTACCTTGCCAATGCAGCTCGAGATGATGGTAAATAAACCGTTCCCTTTTAAACCGATGGGCCTAGTGCATCTAGCTAATCACATTAAAATAAATTGGTTACCAGAACAAAACTCCAAATTAATGCTGAAAACATCATTTAACGGATTAACCTGGCACAAGCAAGGTTGGGTTTTCGCTGTCTTGAGTGAAGGTTTTGTGAATGGTAAGTTGGCGGTTTCTGGCACGTCTTATTATCTGTCCAGACGAAAGCATGCTCACAGTAATGACAGTCAGGGCATAATTCACGATATAAATTCTAGTCAGTTAGTACAGCGCCCAGAAAACCAGTCTTTTGTAATGCCTTCACTAAACGCAGTGGCGTCTCCATTCGATAATACTTGTGAACTGAATTTTCCTATAGGCGTGGGCCGAAAATATGCAACAGTTTCGGGTGATTTTAACCCCATACACTTGACACGTTGGACGGCAAAATTGATGGGCTTTAGGCAAGCTATAGCGCATGGAATGTATTCAAAAGCACTTTGCTTATCAGCCGTGGTAAAACAAGAGATGCAAAACAGTAAATGGGTTTTAGCACAAACGCCAATGCAGTTTTCTACACAATTTATGCAACCTATTTACTTGCCAACGTGTTGTGAGTTAAAAGTAAATCGTCATCTGAATCTTATCGACTTCTCGCTTACTTCCCAAAGCCGCTGCAAAGAAAGAGAGCATCTGCGCACAAACATTGTGATTGGTTAGCGCGGAGTTGGCATTGACGTTTCTTCGAATATTAAGTCTTCTTCTGAATAATAGTGGGCTCAGGCTTCTCAAGCATGTCTGGATAGTCTAGGTTGTAATGCAACCCTCGGCTTTCTTTTCTTTGCATTGCACACGTTACAATTAATTGGGCGACACAAACTAGATTTCGCAATTCCAACATATTATTGCTTACCTTAAAGTTGCTGTAGTACTCGTCAATTTCTTGTTTTAATAAGTTTATGCGCCTCAAAGCGCGTTCTAGTCGCTTATTTGTGCGGACAATACCAACGTAATCCCACATGAAAAGCCGAAGTTCGTGCCAATTGTGTTGAATAATAACCAGTTCATCTGAGTCAATTACTCGGCTCTCATCCCAAGCTTGTATTGGCTCATCAATCCAGTTTTCATCTATCCGATTAACAATATGTTTGGCAGCAGCATGGGCGAACACGATACATTCTAGTAACGAATTGCTGGCCATTCTGTTCGCACCATGGAGTCCTGTGTATGCAGTTTCACCAATAGCATATACATTTTCTAAGTTAGTCCGTGCGTCGAAATCAGTAACAACTCCGCCGCAAGTATAATGTGCAGCTGGAACAACCGGTATTGGCTGAGTCGTAATATCTATGCCTAATGAAATACAGCGGCGATAGATATTAGGAAAGTGTTTTTGGATGAAATGACTGGATTTGTGACTAATATCTAAGTACATACAATCCGCCCCAAGGCGTTTCATTTCAAAATCGATGGCTCTAGCCACAATATCACGTGGCGCGAGATCGCCTCTGTTGTCGAATTTATGCATGAACTTGGTGCCATCTTGATGGCATAAAAATGCGCCTTCGCCGCGCAATGCTTCACTAATAAGAAAGTTGCCTGCGTCTGGATGAAATAAGCAAGTGGGATGAAATTGGTTAAATTCCATATTGGCTATTTTACAACCGGCGCGCCAAGCCATGGCGACGCCATCACCGCTCGATACATCCGGGTTTGATGTATATTGATATACTTTACTGCCGCCGCCAGTTGCAAGCGTTGTAAAGCGCGACCTAATTACTTCTACTCGCTCTGTTTTACGATTCCAAACGTAGGCACCGACACAATGGTCAGGCGCGGTATTGCTCTTTATTAAGTCAATAGCGTTATAACGTTCAAATAAGTGAATGTTAGGATGATTCGCTACGTTGTCGGATAGTGTTTTTTGCACAGCTGCGCCGGTGGCGTCGGCAGCGTGCAGTATTCTTCTGTGGCTATGTCCACCCTCGCGCGTCAGGTGAAATTTGGTTTCACCACTCTCACTTTTTTCTTGGTCAAAAGGAACGCCTTTATTAATCAACCATTCCATGCTTTCTTTTGCATTGCGCACTGTAAAAGCAACAACCGCCTCATCACATAGCCCTGCACCTGCATTCAACGTATCTTTGACATGGTTGTCAATAGAGTCTGTGTCGTCAAATACGGCAGCTATACCGCCCTGCGCATAACGAGTGCTACCTTCATTAATGTCACTTTTACTTAGGACTATAACGTCACAGAATTCAGCCATTCTTAAAGCAAGGCTTAAACCTGCGGCTCCACTGCCTACTATAAGCAAGTCGCAGCGATGTTCAATTGTTTGAGACATAGATTGTTTTTCGAGTAACATGTAGAATTGTGTGTATCGACATACTAATCATCTAGTAAAAAATTACAACTGATGGTTATTTATAAATTATTTTAGCTGTATATCGAACTTATCCATAAAGTGTCTGTCTATTACTACACTTGCATGAGCCATAAGTGATGTATTTTAGGAGTAGTGGCTCGAATGAGCGAGCAGAAAACGGATCAAGAATTAGTTGAACAGGTACAAAAAGGCAATAAGAACGCCTTTAATTTGTTAGTTGTTCGTCATCAAAACAAGGTGATGAATATTGTAGCAAGGTACGTGAAAAATAGTGGTGATGTAGCCGATGTAACGCAAGAGGCGTTTATAAAAGCTTACAGAGCACTCCCCAACTTTAGAGGCGAAAGTGCATTTTATACGTGGCTGTATAGAATAGCGGTAAATAGTGCAAAAAATTATTTAACATCCCAAGGGCGCAAACCGCCGGCAAGTGATGTTGATGCGAGCGAAGCTGATTTTTATGATGGAAGCGATGCGTTAAAGGAAAATAACTCCCCTGAACGTGCTTTGCTATCCGAGGAATTACAGCAAAAATTATTCGCCGCAATAGACGCGTTACCCGAAGATTTACGTTCTGCAATTACGTTACGTGAAATCGAGGGCCTGAGCTATGAAGAGATAGCTGCAGTGATGGAATGTCCGGTTGGGACGGTACGATCGAGAATTTTTAGAGCGCGAGAAGCGATAGATAAAGTTATCGTGCCTTTAATGCAAACATAAACACGGTTTATTAGTAGCGGTGTTAAAGTAGGAATCTGTTTTATGACGCAACAGTATGAAAAATTATCAGCATTTGTAGATGGTGAGTGCCAAGATCCTGAAATAGCGAAGAGCTTGACCCAAGATCCAGAACTCGCTGATAAGTGGAAACGTTATCATTTCGTTAGGGATTGTATCCGCAACGAACTGAGTGCAGACATTCATTTTGACGTCAGTGCTCAAATTGCAAAACAGTTGGAAAACGAGTTGACAATGGTCGCTCCGAAGCGCACTTGGCGTGAGTTACCTGTGGTCGCAAGTATTATTCCGTTGGTTAAACAAAGTGGGCAGTTGGCAGTTGCTGCTTGTGCCACTGCTGTGATGATATTTAGTTATCAGTCGTACAACCAACCTGAGGAGTCGCTTCCATTCTTAACTGCACCGACACAATTTGGTCCTCAAGGTGGTTTGGCACCAGTAAGCTTGAATACAAGCCAGAGTGTTGACCGCGAAGGTATGGCGATATTGTTAGAACAACAACGCCAAATAAATGCAATTATCGAAGATCATCAACGTCAACTTAAACTCAAAAATGCTGGGCAAAGCAAAGAATCTGTAGTGCAAGAGCTGGGCACAGAGCAGCCACAACAGTAATATGATTAACGGAGTAAACAAGGTGACAAGTAGCGCCAATATCGGTAAAAGGCTCTACACACGGAGTTTACTTCTGATTCTTCTGGGTCTTTTCGCTCCAGTTGCTTTCACAAATGCGTGGGTAAATGAACAATCAGAGCAATCATCCGAGCAAACTCCAGTTAATAAGCAATCGCAACAGGTAAAAAAAACACTAAAAAACACCAGCTCGGAGCCACAGAAGGCTCTAGCCCCAAAAGTCGCTCAAGGTGCTTTGAAAGAGAGCGATCCCTTCGACCCATTATCAGCAATTAGCTGGTTGGAGCGTTTAGCAAGACAGACTTCACTGTTAAACTACGAAATTTCTTTTGTATTAAATATTCCAGGCAAAGATGCCCAGCCATTTTTGTGGCGTCATGCGAAAATAGATGACAGCACACAAATAGAGCAACTCAGCTTACTCAATGGTCCCGGGTTCGAGAATATTAGAGTTAATGATGTAGTTAGTGTCTTTCAACCAGGGTATCCGCCTTACAGTATGTATGGAAGCGCAATTGACGGGCCTATACCTTTTGCACTGCTGCATGAACCTAACCAACTTCAAATGAGCTATCAATTCTTACTCGTCGGCAGAAACAGAATATCGGGGCGTTCTGCACAACAAATTCGTATTACCAGTATTGATAAAACTCGGTACGGGTATCATTTGTGGTTGGATGAGGAAACAGGCATGTTGTTGAAGTTCAACATGCATGGCTTGGATGGAAAGTTACTGCAACAAATTCAAGTGACTCAATTGAGAATTGATGACAGGGTCACTGAGGTATTTAGTCAATTGCAACAAGATAATTTACCCAGAGTAATCAATGTCGTAAATCCACCACAGAGAGAGCATGAATGGACCTTGGCGTTTTTGCCTGTGGGCATGAAACCAGTAAAACAAGATATCCATCAATTAGCGATAACAGGGCAGGTGGCCGAATATAGTTTATTTAGCGATGGTCTGGTGAACGTGTCAGTTTACATCCAAGCAGCAACCGGTGTTTTTCAGGATGATGTAAATTTGAATAATGGCGCTAATACCGTTCACTCTCGCACAGATGGTAAAGTGCAAGTTACTGTGGTTGGAGATATACCTTTAGTCACAGCCCAACTCATGGCAAAATCAATTGAAGTGAAAAATTGATATTAATTTATGATTGAAGAAACAGGTATTGTTAAAAAAGTAAAAGGTAATGAAGTTTGGATTGAAACCCAGATTAAGACCACTTGTGGCACCTGCCACGTCAATAAAAATTGTGGAACAAGCGTCGTTGCAAAAGCCTTTATGGCAAAACCGGAGTTACTCAAATTAATCAGTCCCTATGAGCTAAAGGAAGGACAGACAGTCAAACTGGGTATACCAGAGGAGCAATTAATGGGCGCCTCATTGTTAGTTTATGTGTTACCAATACTTGTTTTGATTGTCAGTGTGTCAAGCATGCAATTCCTGTTACCCAATGTGCATGAGGGTTGGCAAGTTCTATTTGGCTTTGCTGCCACTGCAGTCAGTTTTTGGCAAATTTCAATATTTGCGAAAAAACAGGATAAAGGACAATTTTCTCCAGTTGTGTTGGGAGCGGTCAATGACGCAACTATCACTATGAAAAATGAAATTCCACTCAAAAAATTCCGTTAATTCACCCTTCATTGTTTGAGGCAAATAACATCTTTTAGGATGTAGGTTAAGGCTTCTCAACGAATTGTTGCCAACTTGTGAGCAATATAACCAGTCAAAGCGTAGTAATTATGCTGTAATCATTCGCATTTGTGCCGATAAAACGGTAAAATCGTGTCTTTATTTTTCGCTTATAAAACCAAGGTGACTTCAGACAGCAAAGCAAAGCGTCTTTGGGCTCAATATAGACCTCGGTAACTTCAGGACAAGTAGCTAAATTTATGCAATTAAAGAACATTCGCAACTTCAGTATTATTGCGCATATCGACCACGGCAAGTCAACGCTTGCCGATCGACTTATTCAGACTTGTGGTGGTTTAACAAATCGCGAAATGTCAGCTCAAGTGCTTGATTCAATGGATATTGAGCGCGAGCGCGGGATAACTATCAAGGCACAAAGTGTTACATTATATTATGAAGCGAAAGACGGTGAAAAGTATCAGCTTAACTTTATTGATACGCCTGGGCACGTCGATTTCACTTATGAAGTGTCGCGCTCACTTGCTGCGTGTGAAGGGGCTTTATTAGTCGTTGATGCAGGGCAAGGAGTTGAAGCTCAGACACTTGCAAACTGCTATACAGCGATGGATTTAAATATGGAAGTTGTGCCAATTCTAAATAAAATAGATTTGCCACAGGCTGAGCCAGAGCGTGTCGCTGAAGAAATTGAAGATATTATTGGTATTGATGCAATTGATGCTGTTCGATGCTCTGCTAAAACGGGGGTAGGCATTGAAGAGGTATTGGAAGAAATAGTGAAACGTATTCCTCCACCTGTAGGTGACGTTGATGCGCCACTTCAGGCCTTAATTATCGATTCTTGGTTTGATAATTATCAAGGCGTTGTGTCACTTGTGCGCATTGTGCAGGGGCAGCTAAACGCAAAAGATAAAATTCAAATTATGTCCAATGGTGTTGTGCATCAAGTTGATAAAGTAGGTATTTTTACACCTAAACAAACAGACACAGGCAGGTTGGCAGCCGGTGAGGTCGGTTTTATTATCGCTGGTATAAAAGAAATCAACGGTGCTCCTGTTGGCGACACAATTACCTTAGCTAAATCACCTGCCACAAAAGCATTGCCAGGTTTTAAGAAAATAAAACCACAGGTTTATGCGGGTTTATTTCCGGTGAGCTCTGATGACTATGAAGACTTTCGCGATGCGTTGTCCAAACTGAGTCTCAATGACGCTTCTTTGTTTTACGAACCAGAGAGCTCTGCCGCTCTGGGCTTTGGTTTTAGAATTGGCTTCCTCGGTATGTTGCATATGGAAATCATTCAAGAACGTTTAGAGCGTGAATATGATTTAGATTTAATCACCACAGCACCAACGGTTATTTACCAAGTCAAAACCACCAAAGGTGAAGTGTTACAAGTAGATAACCCTTCTAAGTTGCCAGCAATCAACGATATCGACGAAATTCACGAACCTATTGTGGTTGCAAATATTCTGGTTCCGCAGGAGTATCTTGGTAACGTCATGAAACTTTGTGTGGACAAGCGTGGTATGCAAACAGCAATGACATATCATGGTAAACAAGTCGCCGTTACCTATGATATGCCAATGGCAGAAGTGGTTCTCGATTTCTTTGATAAGCTGAAATCAACTAGTAGAGGCTTCGCATCACTAGATTATAATTTTAGCCGTTTTCAAGTTGCAGATATGGTGCGCTTAGATATACTTATTAATGGGGAGCGAGTTGATGCGTTAGCACTGATAACGCACAAAGCCAACTCACAAAAGCGCGGACGCGACTTAGTTGATAAATTACAAGAATTAATTCCAAGACAAATGTTCGATATTGCCATACAGGCTACGATAGGCACACATATTGTTGCTCGTAGTACAGTTAAGCAATTACGCAAAAACGTCATTGCAAAGTGTTATGGTGGTGACATAAGCCGGAAGAAAAAGTTATTACAAAAGCAAAAAGCGGGTAAAAAGCGGATGAAGCAAGTAGGAAATGTAGAGTTGCCTCAAGACGCCTTCTTAGCGATTTTAAAGGTGGATAATTAATGGCAAATTATTTTGCAATGTTTCTGGTAGCGATGACCGCAATTACGGGGTTTATCTGGGCGATTGATGCCTTGTTTTTTGCACCAACAAGAAAAGCAATGGCGTTAGAAGAGCGAAAAGCTATCTTGGGTGATAATAGTATTATTGAATTGACAGGTGAGGAAGCAGATCCGTATTTGCCTGCCTTGGTTGACAATGCAAAACAATTTTTTCCTATTTTTGCACTAGTTATGGTGTTCCGTTCTTTTTTGTATGAGCCCTTTCAAATTCCCTCAGGTTCGATGATGCCGACGCTGTTAGTCGGGGATTTTATACTGGTTGAAAAGTTTAGTTATGGTATTAAAGATCCTATTTTCAGAACTAAACTAATTGAGACAGGTTCACCCGACAGAGGAGATGTGGTTGTATTTAAATTTCCAAATGATCCCAATGTAGACTATATAAAGCGAATCATTGGTCTGCCTGGTGATAAGATTATTTATCGCAATAAGAAACTATATATCACGGAAGCGTGTGCCGGCCAGCAGCCTTGTCCAACAGAAAAAGCGGTTAAACAAATTTATTCCAGTAAGACAGATTACATTAGCCGTGGCGCCTATCTCGAAGAATATACCGAAGATTTAGGCGATAAAAATCATTCTATATTGCGCAATCCTCGAGCAATTGATCAAACAGCCCGCTATAAACCCGTGCAACCGGGAACGGCTATTAATGAATGGATAGTCCCAGAAAGTAGCTATTTTGCGATGGGAGATAATCGCGATAATAGTGAAGATGGCCGTTATTGGGGTTTCGTTCCAGAGGCCAACTTAGTTGGTGAAGCTGTGCTTATTTGGGTTAGCTTTGAGTTTGATAGAGTACCAGAAGATTTTTTACCAACATGGTTGCCATCAGGTATTCGCTTTGAACGCAGTGGCAGTATTGAGTAATTGGTATTTACTGCCGATAGTGACCTAACTATCCAAATGATAGTTAACATCAAAGGTGTCTATATCTTTTGCGTCTCCGGTAACTACGTATTACTGCAAGAGTCGCAAATTAAATAGGCACCGCAAAGAGTTATAATGAATCCATACATAAAATTAGAGAAAGTACTCGACTATACATTTGAAAATACAGCCCTGCTTGAACAAGCATTTACACATCGAAGTGCTGCAAAAATTCATAATGAAAGACTCGAGTTTTTGGGCGATGCTGTGCTAGGTATGGTTGTTGCTGACCTTTTATACCAGCAGTTTCCAGAGCAACCTGAAGGAAAGTTAACAAGAATGCGTTCGTCACTGGTAAAAGGTGATACCTTGGCATTGATTGCTAAAGAACGTGATTTCGGTGCTTTACTGAAATTAGGCTCTGGCGAGATGAAAAGTGGAGGGCATCGACGTAGTTCAACCTTAGCTGATGCTGTTGAAGCTGTCATTGGTGCGATATTTTTAGAATCAGGTATCGATGCCGCAAAAAATACAATAGTAAAGTTATTTGAAAGTCGCATTGAGAAGCTTGACCCGGATAGACAAATAAAAGACAACAAAACACAATTGCAAGAGTTTTTGCAGTCCAGACAATTGCCCCTGCCAAATTACGAAGTCGTATCGATTAGCGGTAAAGACCATGCGCAAACTTTTGAAGTTGATTGCACTGTAGAACCATTAAATACTAGCCAAATTGGTAAAGGTAAAAGTCGTCGACAAGCAGAGCAAAATGCAGCTAAACAAACATTAGAGAAGTTATTGAATGAGTAATAAACATTGTGGGATGGTTGCCATCGTTGGTCGCCCGAATGTTGGTAAATCGACTATCCTAAACCAAATTTTAGGCCAAAAAGTCAGTATTACCTCGCGTAAGCCGCAAACAACTCGACATCGGATCATGGGTATTGATACGTTAGGCGAACGCCAGGCAATATACGTTGATACACCGGGCTTACATGGTGACGAAAAGCGTGCTATTAACCGTTTAATGAACCGCGCAGCAGCGAGTTCATTGGGTGAAGTATACTTGGTATTGTTTGTTATTGAGGGAACGCGTTGGACTGAGGATGATGACTTGGTTTTATCTAAAATCAAGCAAGCGAACATACCTTGTTGGTTAGTGGTTAATAAAACCGACAAAGTAACGGACAAAGCGCTGTTAATGGATACATTAAAAACGCTTAACGAAAAGCATGATTTCGAAAATGTCATTCCAGTAAGTGCCAAACAGAATAAGCAAATCGATCATTTGCGGAAGTTGGTGATGAATTCATTACCACAGAGTGAGTTTTATTTTCCTGAAGACTACATTACCGATCGCTCTAGTCGATTTATGGCTGCTGAAATAATCAGAGAAAAACTGATGCGCTTTACTGGTGACGAGCTGCCGTATGCAACAACAGTTGAAATAGAACAGTTTAAACTTACGCCAAGAGGTATTTACCATATTAATGGTTTAATACTGGTCGATCGCGAAACCCAAAAACGCATGATCATTGGTAAAGGAGGGAGTCACCTTAAAACCATGGGAGCTGAAGCTCGAAAGGACATGGAAGCATTATTTGATAATAAGGTTTTCCTTGAATTGTGGGTTAAGGTTAAAGCGGGCTGGGCAGATGACGAACGTGCATTGCGATCCCTTGGTTACGATAATGACTATAAAGGTTAATGCACAATACAAAACTACTTTTAGTTTTATCGTGGAATATTAAAATATGCAACCCCTTAGCGAGTTTAGAAAAGAATATACAGCCGGACGTTTAACATCTGATGTGCTGACAGAGCACCCCATTGATTTATTTAAAATATGGCTAGATGATGCGATTAGTGCAAAGCTTCCCGATCCCAATGCTATGACAGTGGCTACCGTGGATGCCAGCGGTCAACCCAGCCAACGTATAGTGTTACTTAAAGATTTGAGTAATGAAGGCTTTGTTTTTTATACTAACTTGGGCAGTCGCAAAGCGAAAGATTTAGCCCATAATGCAAAAATTTCGTTACATTTCCCTTGGTATTTTCTGGAGCGCCAAGTGAGAGTAAATGGTGTTGCTAAAGCATTGTCTCGAACAGAAGCCGCCAAATATTTCTTGTCTCGTCCTAAAGACAGCCAATTGGGCGCTTGGGCGTCACAACAAAGTCAGCCAATTTCGACACGTGAATTATTAGTGACTCAGTTTGCTCAAATGAAAGAAAAGTTTGCGAACGGTCAAGTGCCATTGCCTGATTTTTGGGGTGGCTTTCGTGTTGAACCTCATCAAATCGAATTTTGGCAAGGTGGGGAACATCGATTGCATGACCGATTTGAATATAATAAACAAGATAATGACTGTTGGACAACACAAAGATTAATGCCTTAAACCATGATTGACAGTCACTGCCACATTGACCTTGATGCATTTGATAGCGACCGTGATAGTGTGCTAAAAAATGCGTTGGAAGCAGGTGTTAAGCGTTTTTTAGTGCCGGGTTTACATAATGCTCAATTCGCTAAGTTACTTGCTTTAAAACAAGGTTATCAACAAATTGATATCGCATTAGGTTTGCATCCTTATTTTCTTAAAATGCAGGATGAAGCAAATACTCAGGCCATGCTTAATGAGTTGTCACACTTAGCCAGCGTATATCAAAATAAGTATATTGCTTTTGGTGAAACGGGCCTTGATGGCTCTTTAGCGCTAGATATGGCTTATCAGAAAAAAATATTACGTTTTCAACTTAACCTAGCTAACGTATACAAAAAGCCCGTTATTTTGCATCACCGAAAATCTCATAATCATCTAATTCGTCTTTTGAAAGAACAAAAATACCAAGGGGGGGGCATCCTTCATGCTTTCTCAGGCAGTTATTACGAAGCTAAGACTTATATTGATATGGGTTTTTTGTTAGGTGTCGGCGGCACTATTACTTATTCTCGCGCCAGTAAAACGCGAGATAGTATTGCAAAACTGCCCTTAAATACCCTTGTTATTGAGACTGACTCACCCGATATGCCGTTAAGTGGATTTCAGGGGCAACGTAACCAACCAAGCCAGCTTAGACTCGTTGCTGATGCTTTGGCTGAACTCAAAAAAATCTCACCGCAAGAAGTTGAACAACAAACGACAATAAATTATTTAACACTTTTCGGTTTATCACTGAATTGATAGTTGGTTCGTATTTTATAAAATAAGCGAGTGAGTATCATTGCGCAAATGGCGGTCAGTAGCATTATTAGGCCAGTTTGCATGAATTGCGAGCGATTGAAGGCTTTGTGATGCTTAATGATAGACTCACGGTCGAGCAACAGCTTAACGTAACCGATGGTTTTACCGTCGTAAATAATATCTTCAACAAAAATAAGAGGAGGCTTTTCCAACGTTCTAAACTGCTCCACAATAGAATAATTTTCATCAAAGCTTTTAATTGTCTTACCTGTATGGTCGTATAATGATGAGCCTTTGACGAGGCTCTGAACCTCTACCGTGCTAACGTAATTTTCGATACTATCTAGGTCGTCGTTTTGCAACGGCCCGGCTAGCATCCGCGAGGCCTGGGCCGCTAAACTTCTACCCAGTTGTTCCGATTCTAAGCGATACCATTCATTCGCATTTTTGTCGTATATAAACCATAAATTAATACCAATCACCGCAACACACACCGCCAGTATAAAATTGGAGATGCGTTTCAATACGAAAAATCTAGGTGTTATTTGACTAAACAAACGGTTCTCAACAGTAATGGCAATCTAGCAACAATAGGATAAATAACGCTTTATGCCAAGACTTTGTTTTATTGCGGGTGGCCTTTAGGTATTATCAAGCTTATAAAAGAAACATATCTTCTTAGGATTTATTTTGTACCTTATACCTGCAACAACGACCACAGAACTGAGTACAGTAAAGTTTGCTAACTATTTAGCGCAACATAATAGCTTATGCTTAGTTTATTCTGTTCAAAATGAGGAGCGCTTAGATAAACAACAGTTAACAGACGAAGTTTATAATCCGGCAGCAGAGCAATTGTCATGCAACTGGTACACTGAAAAAAATGTTTGCGACGGCGGTGAGGTATCCGCTCTTAAAAATATCAGTCCTCTACACACAATTATTGTGGCAGCTACCGGGCTCAATTTTGAAATGCTTGAGGAAATTATCATAGCGTTGCAGATTCAGTCAAACACGGCCGAGGTCGTTGCTAACGCTTATCATTGTACGTTTGATAAAATGGTGGTGAATATAAGCTGTCATATTGATGACGCCGACATCGCAACGGGGGCGCTTAACAGTCGACTTAAACTGCTAAGTGAAGCACTTTTTATTGATGTGTTTTTGAAACCGGCGCTCTCATTTGAAAACCAAGGTCTCGCTGTATTTGATATGGACAGTACTTTAATAGAAATGGAGTGTATTGACGAAATAGCTAAACTTGCCGGTGTAGGTGATGCTGTTAGTAAAGTGACTGAATTAGCAATGCAAGGTGAAATTGCTTTTGCTGAAAGCTTACATCATCGTGTGGCGTGTTTGAATGGAGTAAACCTTAATGCTTTGTTAAGTATTCGCAAACGTCTACCATTTATGCCCGGTTTTGTTTCGTTGATAGGTGAGTTAAAACGTAGGGGGTGGAAAATTGCAATTGCATCGGGTGGTTTTACTTATTTTGCTGATTACATCAAGGTTCTCTTCGAATTAGATTACGCCTTCAGTAACACTTTAGAAGTTAAAGATAACAAGCTAACCGGAAAAGTAGTAGGTAAGGTCATAGATGCTCAGTCCAAAGCGGATGTTTTGCAAAAGCTAGCAAAAGAAAACAACATTCCGATTGCAAACACAATTGCCGTTGGCGATGGAGCTAACGACTTAATAATGATGTCTGTAGCTGGCACCGGTGTTGCTTTTAAGGCCAAGCCTAAAGTACAAGCACAAGCTGCTAACTCAATCCGTTTTAGCGGTTTGGAGGCTGTGCTGTATTTGTTGGGGTAATATACGCCCGAGTACCCCAAAGTGGCACGGTTGATAAACTGTGCTTGAAGCTGCCAGAAGTTTCCTTGGTAGAGTAGGATACATACATCAGGGTTTGCGAGTCAGCATCAAACACGCGACGTATTTTCATTGATTTGAAAAAGATACTCTTCGATTTTCTAAAAACTATTTCGCCAGATTTTGATTTGTCTATTTGCGCGATCATACCTGTCGTTATTTCGCCAGTTTGTCGGCAAGAAATTGAACTGTCTGATGGATCGGCTAAGCTTAAATCGGCTTCAATACTGGCGACATGACAGGTAACACCGGTCACTATTGGGTCAACAAGGGTATTAAGTTTAATATCTTGAGTGGTAAACACGCCTAGCGAAATATCTCCTACCTCTGACTTATCACATCCGAATAGGCCGGCAGCAAGTGCCAGTGTAATAGTATATAATTTGTACTTATTCATTTGTGACCTTTGACGTTTGTTAGCGCAGACTAATAATTGGTGGGCTACTTATTAATTTAGCACTCTAGCAAAGTCACAATCAAGTCAATAAAGCGAAAGCTCGCAGAGGGTAATACTCTGATAGCAAGTAAGGAGGTTCTATAATAGCCTATGTTTACTCATTTAATTCGTAGCGATAAATAGCTTCTTGTGTAATGTCGGTCAAATAAACTTGACCGCAAATATCCCACATATGCTCTTCTAATTGTTTCGCCTTGTGAATAGCGTAGCGAGTTACATATGACAACTCTTGTTCTAAGAAAGACGTGTCCGGACGATTTGAACGACTAATATGAACACTGAATGCATAAAACTCGCCTCGTGCCATAGCGGTTTTAATGAATTGTAATTTTGAACGGTGTGTAATTAATTCGTTTTCCCATTGCGCAACAATTGCAGCTTCGTAATCAAGTTCGGTAGGATCAAATGCGACATATATTTCTGCCGTTATTGGGCGTTGATCTAATCCCAATGTGCGCATTGCATCTCGGATAAATGCATTGCTGTTGTGTTTATCTTGAAATAACCAAGAGTTATTCATCTTTGTTGCTGGCATATCATGTTTAAGTAAATTCAACCAAGATGCCCTTATTGGCCCCATCGTGGTCGTGATTGGAAAATATCCACCGTTGTATTTGTGCATATAAGTGCATAACTGCGGTGTATTTCTAGCTTGCATACACCGCAAAGCCAGGCTCATACCAGGCACCAATTCCTCGTTTGTGATGGTTTTTAGTTTATCTTTATTAGTATCTATTAATTGTGTAAAAAATTTCTCTGCAACACTAAGCTCTCTTTCTGTAATTGCTTCTAAATTAAGAACACGCTTATCATAGTTGATATGTTTGACTCGATATTTTAAGTCTTCTAAGATAAATTGCGTTGTTTTTTTCTGTAAAACAGGAAAAGAAATACTGACTTTTGAATTAATACGTTGTTCAAAAGGTGCATCGAGTTCTATTTTAAGTCCGCTAATAGAGCAGTCTTCGCTTACACCCGTAATGTGGGTGCCATCATTTTTTAGGGTAACCGACGTGCGTAACTTGTATCGCGTTTTTTTACGCAACTCTTGTTGCTTATAACGAAACGAAAGTACCGGCATCGGTGGTTTATTGCGTGGGTGTCCAAAGGTAGCTAAGAGCTTAATCTTATCTCTATCCAATGTGTTCCTCTGGTAGCACTGCTGCGCGACTATGTGAGTTACATCTGTAACACTTATCATTTGCTTTATGTTCTGAAGTTTTGACTGAAGTCGTGGCGTTAGTGGACGATTTAATCGATCAATTTTACGATTAATACCGGAAGGCATCGCACTGGGAACATAAGCTGATTTGGGATCGATGTCTGTGCAAGCAATTTTATATACCCGCCAACTTGCTTTGCGCGAGGCATAGCTCAAAAATACTGACTTTAATTCAGGCTGTAACTCCAATTCTGCCCTGGTAGCAGAATAGAAGTAAACCTTACCACCCTTTATGTGAGTGAACGAATACACCCATATGCATGAATCTGAGCTTGAATTAGTTATCATGTTGAGAAGTCTCGATGGGTTCAGCAATAAACCGATGTTTTGTTCATCGTCTTCATTCAACCAGTAATCCATGATCTCTTTGTTCGTTCCGTTCACACAGGCAAACTTAGCCACAGGATTTTGCGGATCATGGCTATCTACGAATACGGATAATGATGGCGTTGTGCTCGCGAATGCTTGTTCGTGGATCTTGTCACTTAAAGCCGCTACTGCGTTGTCAAGATTGACTTTGTATTTACGTTTGTGAATTTTTATCAGATTTTTCACGTAATTATTGAAAAGCTGAGGGCCCTTTCTTGAATCGCGATGCACATGAATTCGGGCTTTCTCGCCTTCACCAGATATGCCTAATACGCTATACTCAATCGCATCTTTTGTTAAGCCTGAATCAGATTGAAACCCTCGAAAAACCACATTCAAGGATGAGAATGCCTTTATCATGTCGAGTTTTTCAGTATTTTTGAGCCTAAACTTAAGACCACTGATACTTATGTCGACGGTCGTTGCAAATAAGCTTTGATTATTGTTTAAAAATATTTCCATCAACACCACGTAATTCATACGTTCTTCGCAACGGTGTGAAAAGTGCAACAGTTGTTCACTGTTAACAATGTATTTGTCAGAATTTGATTTTCTATTGTCTGTTTGTTGGTCTTCGGTTGACGTCATTGTGCCTGCATTAGCATTGAATTCATGTTCTGCCAAATTTGAGACAGACTCATAGACACCAAAAGTATATATACCGTAGCGCTCAACTAATTCTCCAAATAAGTTGATAGCAGGTTGATGCAAGTAATGCTTAATTCCCTGATATGATATTAATTCACAAGGAGAACTGACTCGGGTTCTTAAGTCAATGGAACGAATGCATGGTTTTGAAAGCCGTTTCATTTCCATTTTTAGCAAAAAACGATGTTCATTGCTGAAATCTGTGGTTGCCTCATTTAACAGACGCGAAAATTCTGGCTTCTCTACAAATGGAGCGAGTCTGTGAATAAGGTATGAATGTTCTGCCAGATCGTTTGTCATGAATTCCTGTTATTTCGGCAATCGTTTTTATTATGCATTTTGGTCACGCGTTATTATCAGCACAACAGATACTATCTCTTTTGCGCGTTTCAATAACATCAATTAATTCCGTTATCGGCAAAAATTTCATTTCTAAAAGGATTTTTATCACAAATTTCGTTATTCTTGAAAGATAGCATGAAATGTCAAATGACCCCTATATTGAGAACTTTAATTAATTATGGCTAAAAGAAAAACGGCTTTTGTTTGTAACGACTGCGGCTCAGACCATCCGCGCTGGCAAGGGCAATGTAATGATTGTCGTGAATGGAACACACTCACTGAAATTGTGATTGAAAATTCGCCAACAAAAAGCGTCCCTGCCAGTCGCAATGGCTTTTCCGGAATCACGGCAGCAAAAGTGGAAGTCCTTAATGAAATCGATTTAGCAGCGTTACCGCGCTTTACGTCTGGCTTTAAAGAACTAGATCGTGTGCTTGGTGGAGGCATTGTGCCGGGTTCAGCAATACTGATTGGTGGCTCTCCAGGCGCGGGTAAAAGTACCTTACTACTGCAAGTTATGTGTTTGTTAGCTAAAACCCAATCGACTTTATATGTGACGGGCGAAGAATCACTGCAGCAGGTGGCAATGCGTGCTAAGAGACTACAACTACCTGATGACAAGCTCAAATTGTTAGCTGAAACAAATATAGACACTATTTGCCAATTGGCGCTCCAGCATAAACCAACAATTATGGTTATTGACTCGATACAAGTGATGCATATGAGTGATATTCAGTCAGCACCGGGTGGAGTTTCACAAGTAAGAGAAAGCGCAGCTGCCTTGACGAGGTTCGCAAAACAACACCATATAGCGATGTTTTTAGTCGGACACGTGACGAAAGATGGCAGTTTGGCTGGGCCTAAAGTGTTGGAACACTGTATTGACTGCTCAATAATGTTAGAAGGTGAAAGTGATAGCCGTTTTCGTACCTTGCGTGGTACTAAAAACAGGTTTGGCGCAGTTAATGAACTTGGCGTATTTGGGATGACAGAAATGGGTATGAAAGAAGTGTCGAATCCCTCCGCCATTTTCTTAAACCGCGAAGAAGAAGCCTCTCCGGGCAGCATTGTTATGACTATTTGGGAAGGAACCCGCCCGTTACTTGTTGAGATACAAGCGCTGGTGGACTATTCACAACTATCGAATCCAAGACGAGTTGCAGTCGGTGTTGACCAAAATAGGTTAGCCATGTTGCTGGCGGTTATGCATCGCCATGGTAATGTGCAAATGAGCGATCAAGATGTTTTTGTAAACGTAGTGGGCGGCATTAAAATTACGGAAACCGGCGCCGATTTGGCGGTTTTGTTAGCAATGGTTTCTAGTTTTCGTAATTATACATTGTCAAAAGACCTGATTGTTTTTGGCGAAGTTGGCTTGTCAGGCGAAATTAGGCCTGTGCCTAATGGTATTGACCGTATAACAGAAGCTGCCAAGCACGGCTTTAAACGAGCCATTGTTCCTAAGGCAAATATGCCAAAACATAAAATACCAGGTATTGACATAATACCGGTCAGTCGCCTTGTCGACGCGTTAGAAGCTATTTAAGTGTACTGGATATTATAAATGACTCATTCAATTAAGACTCCTGTTGTATTTTTTCCGGGAACTTTGTGCGACGAACGCATTTTTATACCGCTGTGGCAGGCACTCAATGCAAATGGTAACTCATTAGTGAATAAAGCTTTTGTGCCGCTGCAATGGGCTGATGATTTGCAACAAATGCTGGCATTGAGCACAGACCGGCTGGCCTACTTCCCATCAAAGGTGCACTTAGTGGGATTTTCGATGGGTGGATATATTGCAGCGCTTATTGCACTGGCTAACCCAGAAAAAGTGGCGTCATTAACGTTATTATCCAGTACAGGGAGGGCGTTACAAAATGAAGATTTACAGCAGCGTAAGCTTTTATTGGGCGCAATTAAAAACAAACAATATAAGGGGATGACGCAGTCACATATTGAATTTATGTTGCACAGTAAAAATCAAGCAAATAGCGCTATTATTGGAGTTATAAAAGAGATGGCTGATGATCTAGGGCCATCGGTTTTATCGGCACAAACAAATGCCACAGCGAACAGAAAGGACCTGATTAAAAAATTAAGTAAACAAATGTTTAAAACTCATTTTGTGATCGGTGAGCAAGATAATATTGCCACTGTATCTGACATTAACGATATTACGGCAAGTGCAGGTTCATTGGTTAACGAAGTTATTGTTGATGCAGGACACATGTTGCCTCTTGAACAAACCGATGCCTTGGCAAACTATTTTCATTTTACGTTGCAGTAAATGTGCTATTAGCGGGAAAAAAAAAGAGCTGGCATCAAAATGCAGCTCTTTATAATTATCTTTTTAATATCAGGTGCTAGCTACATAATGCAAAGCCTAACTGATTTTCTTATATTTTAAACGATGTGGCTCAACAACGTCATGCCCGTAAGTTTCTTTTATCCAAGTCTCATACTCATTATAGTTGCCTTCGTAGAAGTTAATCTTACCTTCATCTCGATAATCCATGATGTGAGTAGCCACTCGGTCTAAAAACCATCTGTCATGCGATATAACCATCACACAACCAGGAAACTCTAATATTGCATTCTCTAGTGCGCGTAAGGTTTCAACATCAAGGTCGTTAGTTGGCTCATCCAGCAGCAATGTATTACCGCCTGCTTTTAAGAGCTTAGCTAAGTGAACACGGTTACGCTCACCACCCGACAAGTCTTTTACAAATTTTTGCTGATCAGACCCTTTAAAGTTAAAACGACTGCAATACGCCCGACTATTAAGCTCAAAATTGCCAATTCGAACAATATCCTGACCGTCAGACAGTTCTTGATAAACGGTCTTGTCGCCATCCATATGATCTCTAAACTGATCAACACTGGCTAATTGAACGGTTTCGCCGATGTCTATTTTCCCTGAATCAGGTTGTTCTTGACCTGTCAGCATTCTAAACAGGGTTGATTTACCGGCGCCGTTAGGTCCAATAATGCCAACAATAGCCCCTTTTGGCACTTTAAAACTCAGGTCATCTATTAATAAGCGATCGCCATATGATTTTCTCAAGTTAGTCACTTCAATTACTTTGTCACCTAAACGCTCACCCGGTGGAATGAATAATTCATTTGTTTCATTGCGTTTTTGGTAATCGCCGGAGTTAAGCTCCTCAAAGCGTGACATTCTTGATTTACTCTTCGCTTGACGACCTTTGGGATTGCTTCGTACCCACTCGAGTTCTTGCTTTATCGATCGCTGACGCGCGCTCTCCGTGCGTTCTTCTTGCGCTAATCTAGCATCTTTTTGTTCTAACCAGCTTGAGTAATTGCCTTCCCATGGAATACCTTGACCACGATCAAGCTCTAATATCCAACCAGCGACGTTATCAAGGAAATATCTATCGTGGGTAATGGCAACTACAGTGCCTTCATAGTCATGCAGGAAACGTTCTAGCCACGCTACTGATTCCGCATCCAAATGGTTGGTTGGTTCGTCGAGTAACAACATTTCCGGTTTTTCTAACAATAATCGGCACAGGGCAACGCGGCGCCTTTCACCACCAGAGAGGGTGCTGACATCAGCATCCCAAGGTGGCAAACGTAATGCGTTGGCAGCCCGTTCCAATGCATTCTCTAAATTGTGGCCATCTTTGGTTTGAATAATGGCTTCCATTTCACCTTGTTCTTGCGCTAGCGCATCAAAGTCGGCGTCTGGTTCAGCGTAAGCTGCATATATTTCGTCGAGTCGTGAAAGGGCATGAGCAACATCAGCCACAGCTTCTTCGACATTTCCTCGAACATCTTTGCTTTCATCCAGTTGAGGTTCTTGTGGTAAATAGCCAATTTTCAGACCCGTTTGCGGAATAGCTTCACCTTCAATGTCAGTGTCAATTCCTGCCATGATCCGAAGCAAGGTCGATTTACCTGAACCATTTAAACCTAAAACACCAATTTTGGCACCAGGAAAGAAGCTGAGGGAAATGTTTTTCAAGATTTGACGATTAGGTGGGACAATTTTTCCCACTCTATTCATGCTGTACACATATTGAGCCATAGTTCTCTTTTTTAACCTTTATGTTGATATATTGTATTAATTCAGAACATAAATACGTTTAAACACGTAATGGAATCAAACGGACTATGTTTAGCTGAGTTTGTATGCCTGAATTGTAAGGACTTTGGCAATTAAGTACTAGCTAATATCTGTGATATCATTAATAAAAAACAATAAAGCTGTAATAACAGAACTTTAACCACATAAGGAGTCGTATGCCAGCGTCTTACTCTTTGCAAGAACTCGCACAACATATTGGCGGTGAGTTACAAGGCGATGCAAACGCCATGATCACCAGCATGGGCACCCTAGAAGGAGCTAGAAGCGGGCAGATGTCGTTCTTGACGAGTTCAAAATACAAGAATGCAATGTCAAATACGAAAGCAACCGCTGTTATTCTAAAAGAGATTGACGCTGAATTTTGTTCAACCAACAAAATTATTCATGCTGACCCATATGTTGGCTTTGCCAAAGCTGCTCAATTATTAGATTCAACGCCAACCCCTGAAACAGGTATTTCTGAATTTGCGCGTATTCATTCAAGCGCAAATATCGGTGAGAACGCGAGCATTGCTGCTGGGGTTATTATTGAAAGAAACGTAAAGATTGGTAAAAATGCGATTATAGGTGCTAACACTGTCGTTGGAGAAGAGGTGCAAATAGGTGATGACGTCAATTTACGCGCAAATATCACTATTTATCATCGAGTTATTTTAGGTAATAGAGTGTCTATTCACAGCGGAACGGTTGTAGGTTCTGATGGCTTTGGTTACGCCAACGATAAAGGAGTGTGGGTAAAGATTCCGCAAACTGGCACTGTTGTAGTCGGTGATGATTGTGAAATAGGTGCTAATACCTGTATTGACCGAGGTGCACTGGATAACACGATTATTGGCAACGATGTCATTATTGATAATTTGGTGCAAATCGCACACAACGTAACTATTGGTGAACACTCATGTATATGCGGGGGAACTGGCATAGCCGGTAGCTCGAATATCGGTAAATATGTGGTTATTGCAGGGACGTGTGTTGTGAATGGGCATATTGATATTTGTGACAAAGTACAAATAACGGGTTTTAGTATGGTGACTAAATCAATTACGCAGCCAGGCGTGTATTCGTCAGGGATGCCCGTACAACCAAACAGAGAATGGCAAAAAAACACCGTAAGGCTCCGTCAGATAGACAAATTGGTTGAGCGTGTCAAAACCTTAGAGGGACTGCATAAGTAAGTATTACAATTTCTTATATTTAATTCCAATAAAGCGCTATACAAGCGCCTGAAAATGCTTAAAATATCATTCTGAAATTTAGGCTAACATGCATATTATTATGATCTTCTTAGCGCCATCGGTAGAATTAATACCAAAGACAACTTCTTTGTATTGTTATCGAAGAATTGAGACGAACTGAAATGTGCACGCAAACAAGCTCAGCAGGAGATCCACATGTTATCAAGTAAGATGAATATTGCAGAATTCGATCCAGAATTGGCCGCTGCGATACAACAAGAAAATCAACGTCAAGAACATCATATTGAGCTTATTGCGTCTGAAAACTATTGCAGTCCTCGAGTAATGGAAGCTCAAGGCTCACAACTGACTAATAAATACGCTGAAGGTTATCCTGGTAAGCGTTATTACGGCGGTTGTGAATTTGTCGATATCGCAGAAGAGTTGGCGATAGAGAGAGCCAAACAGTTGTTCGATTGTGATTATGCGAACGTACAACCGCACTCTGGTTCGCAAGCTAACACTGCTGTATTCATGGCTTTAATTAATGCCAATGACACTGTTTTGGGAATGAGTTTGGCTGATGGTGGTCACCTTACACATGGTTCTCATGTTAATTTTTCGGGTAAAACGTATAATGCGGTTCAGTACGGCTTGCATCCAGTCACTGGTATTATTGATTATGAACAAGTTGAAGCACTTGCGGTAGAGCATAAGCCTAAGTTAATCATTGGTGGTTTTTCTGCCTATTCAGGTATTGTTGATTGGGCTCGTTTTCGCGAAATTGCAGATAAAGTTGGGGCGTACTTACTAGTGGATATGGCTCACGTTGCAGGCCTAGTTGCTGCAGGTGTATATCCCAGTCCGTTGCCACATGCGCACGTTGTGACCACAACGACGCATAAAACATTAGCAGGGCCACGTGGTGGCTTGATTTTGTCAGCTTGTGGCGATGAAGTTTTATACAAAAAGTTTAATAGTTCAGTATTTCCTGGTAACCAAGGCGGGCCTTTGTGCCATGTTATTGCTGCTAAAGCAGTTGCATTTAAAGAAGCGCTTGAGCCTGAATTTAAGACTTACCAGCAACAAGTGCTTAAAAATGCAAAAGCAATGGTAGCTGTCATGCAAGAACGTGGTTATAAAATTGTGTCAAACGGCACAGATAACCATCTTTTCTTGTTGGATTTAATTGACAAAGACATCACAGGTAAAGCGGCTGACGCTGCCTTGGGTAGTGCTAATATTACGGTAAATAAAAACTCTGTACCAAACGATCCAAGATCACCTTTCGTCACAAGTGGTTTACGTATCGGTTCTCCAGCGATCACAAGACGTGGGTTTCAAGAAGCACAAGCAAGCCAAGTTGCTACTTGGATGTGTGATGTCCTAGACAATATTGAAGACCAAAGTGTGATAGAAAGAGTCAAAGGCGAAGTTGTTGAGTTATGTGAACGCTTCCCTGTTTATGGTTAATTAGTGCATAGCTAGTTAACACATTTTTTAACACAAGCTAAATTGCAGGCCATACATTATTTGTATGGCCTTGCTTATTTTTGGAGCATTTGCTCATGTTTTGTCCATTTTGTTCTGCACAAGAAACTAAAGTTATCGATTCAAGGCTCGTTGCCGATGGTGCTCAAGTGCGCAGACGTCGAGAGTGCCTAGAATGTCGTGAACGATATACCACTTTCGAAATCGCTGAGCTGGTCATGCCTCGTGTCGTTAAACGTGACGATAGACGCGAACCTTTCAATGAGGACAAGCTTAGGGCAGGGCTACAAAGAGCACTCGAAAAACGCCCTGTTAGCACTGAAAAAGTTGAAAATTGTATTGTTCGTATCAAGTCATCATTACGGGCAACTGGAGAGAGAGAAATTAAAAGCGAGTTTCTTGGCAGCCTAATAATGGATGAACTAAAAGAATTAGACAAAGTGGCATATGTTCGTTTTGCATCGGTATACCGTTCATTTGAGGATATTCGCGAATTTGGTGAAGAAATTGCCAAGCTAGGTGATTAATGCACACGTTCACTAAAGCGGACGCATATTGGATGTCAATGGCATTGAAATTGGCGCGTAATGGTCGTTTTTCAACAACACCTAATCCGAATGTTGGTTGCGTTATTATTGATGCTCGCGGTAACTTAATCGGCCAAGGCTACCATCAGAAAGCGGGTCAAGGACATGCTGAAGTGAATGCCCTTATAGACGCTGGCTTTACTCCTTATCAAAATGTAGCACCTGATCAACGTGAGCATCATGCAAAGCCTGTTACTTTCGGTGCAACTGCTTATGTGACTCTTGAGCCCTGCAGTCATACAGGCAAAACACCTCCTTGCGCAAAAGCACTTATTGAAGCTCAAGTATCACGAGTGGTGATTGCCAGTATTGATGAAAACCCCGAGGTGAGGCATAAAGGTATCGCGCTTTTACAAGATGCGGGTATCAAAGTTGACGTTGGGCTAATGGATGCTGAAGCACAGAAATTAAACACCGCATTCAATTTTCGCATGGCGCATAATTTACCTTGGGTGATAGTCAAGTTAGCGATTAGCTTGGATGGTAAAACTGCGTTGAAAAATGGCGAGAGTAAATGGATTACCGGTCCAAAAGCACGTGCTAATGTACAATTCGAACGAGCGCTTAGTTGTGCTATTTTAAGCGGTGCTGATACGGTCATTGCCGACAATCCAAAATTGAACGTGCGTATTCACGAGTTGCCTGAATTTGAATGTTCGCTTTTCCAAAAGCGGGGATCCCAGCCGTTGCGCGTGATTATTGATGGACAAAATAGACTACACAATGACTATCAAATTTTTAAAGACGAGCACCAAGTAATTGTGTTCAATGCACAATATAATCCACAGCTAACTGCAAAAAACATCGAACAAGTTCAAGTATCGTTGGCAGATTCAACACTAAATAAATCATCACAGCCTCGCCAATATTTAGATTTACAGGCTATAATGCGGGCCTTAGCTAAAAAGCAGATTAATCGCGTATGGACTGAAACCGGTGCTGCGCTGTCTGGTGCACTTTTAAATGCAAATTTAGTAAACGAACTGGTTGTTTATCAAGCTCCTGTGTTGCTTGGCAGTGACGCCAGAGGTGCCGTAAATATTGGGCAATTAACAAGTTTACAAGAAGTAATAAAAACAGAGTTTGAAGAAGTCACTCAGGTTGGGAACGATCTAAAACTTCGCTTATCAATTAAAATTTAACAGTATTGGGAGTGTCGGTAAATGTTTACTGGGATTATAGAAGCCAAGGGAACGATTAAGTCACTGGTCAATCATGGCGATGATATTCGCCTAACTGTAGAAACAGGCAAGCTAGATATGAGCGACGTCGCTTTAGGTGATAGTATCTCGACTAATGGAGTTTGTTTAACAGTCGTTGATTTCGGCGCGCATTATTATAGCGTTGATGTGTCATCTGAAACTATAAAATACAGCGGCTTTGCTAACTATACGAATGGTAGTGAAGTGAATCTTGAAAAAGCAATGCGTGCCGACACTCGTTTTGGTGGCCACATTGTCAGTGGTCATGTTGACGGTGTGGGCGAAGTTCTGTCTGTTACTGACCACGAGCGGTATGTTGAAGTTTGGGTCAAAGCGCCTGATGAATTAGCTAAGTACATTGCCCACAAAGGCTCAATTACTGTTGACGGAGTCAGTTTAACTGTAAACGAAGTTAAAGGCGCTGCTTTTATGTTGTGGTTAATACCTCATACTTTAGAGGAAACGGTCATTGGAACCTACACAACCGGTACTAAGGTTAATTTAGAAGTTGACCTTATAGCCCGATACTTAGAAAGATTAATGCTAGGCGATAAAGCGGCGCAAGAAGAACAAGATATTAGCATGGCCTTTTTAGCTGAACATGGCTACTTGAAATAGACTCACTTGCCCTAAGCTAATAATCTGCTTTATAAGCAAAAAATGAGAGCAATATCAAGAAAGTATGCTTTCAGGAAATTTATAAAAAAACGAAGAGAAATGTAATGGCGTTGAACACAACACAGGAAATTATCGAAGACATCAAATTAGGAAAAATGGTTATTTTGATGGACGATGAGGATCGAGAAAACGAAGGTGATCTGATTATGGCAGCTGAGCATGTTACGCCAGAAGCAATTAACTTTATGGTCACCCACGCACGCGGATTAGTGTGTTTACCTATGACTGCCGAGCGTTGCAAACTGTTGAAGCTACCCTTGATGGTAGACAACAATAATGCCCAGTTTTCTACTAATTTCACGGTGTCGATTGAAGCTGCAGAAGGCGTGACTACCGGCATTTCCGCGGCCGACAGAGCGAGAACTATTCTTGCTGCGGTCAGCTCAGATGCTATGGCGAAAGACATCGTACAACCTGGCCATATATTTCCATTGATTGCTAAAGAAGGTGGTGTGCTCAATAGGGCTGGGCATACTGAAGCCGGTGTTGATTTGGCTCGAATGGCAGGTTGTGAACCAGCTTCTGTTATCGTTGAAATACTTAATGATGACGGCACCATGGCGAGACGACCTGAGCTTGAAGTATTTGCTAAAAAACATAACTTAAAGGTTGGTACAATTGCTGATCTTATCGAATATAGGAATTTAAACGAAACAACTATTGAGCAAGTGGCTACGTGTAATTTACCCACTGTTTACGGCGATTTTGAACTAATTACATTTAAAGATGTGATTGATCAACAAATTCATTTTGCACTTAAAAAGGGCGAAATTATTGACGGTAAACCTACCTTAGTGCGGGTGCATTTACACAACACTTTGAGTGATCTACTCTGCTCCACTAGAGCGATTAACCGTTCAATGCCCCTATCTGAATCGATGCAACGCATTAATAAAGAGGGTGGCGTGCTAGTTTTGTTGGGCAAAAAAGAAGACATCATTTCGCAAGTCAAAAAGTTCCAAGCAGAAGATAACAACGAAGTTGCTGAAGGCAAGGCTTGGGAAGGGTCATCGCGCACGGTCGGTGTCGGCTCACAAATACTTGCAAGCCTTGGTATTAAAAAAATGCGTTTATTGAGCAAGCCAATCAAATATTCTGCGTTGTCTGGATTTGGTCTTGAAGTGGTCGAATACATTTACGACAAAAAATAAACCCTTATAACAATTAATCTTTGCGTGATTCGTGGTACACTTCGCGCCGATTTTTTTGGAGAGCAAAATGATAGAAATTGAAGGTAATATTCGAGCGACTGGTAAGAAATTTGCCATTGTTGTAGCACGCTTTAACGGTTTTGTAGTTGAGAGTTTGTTGGATGGTGCATTGGATACACTAGAACGCTATGGTGAAGTTAACACTGATGACGTTACAGTGGTCAGAGTGCCGGGCGCCTATGAGTTACCAATAGTTGCTAAAAAGCTTGCTGAAAAAAATAAATATGATGCGATTATTGCACTCGGTGCAGTTATTCGTGGTGGTACTCCACACTTTGAATTCGTTGCTGGTGAATGTAATGCCGGCTTGGCGAAAGTGGCCTTAGAAGCTGGTATCCCAATTGCATTTGGCGTTATTACTACGGAAAGTATCGAACAAGCCATTGAGCGTTCAGGCACTAAAGCGGGTAACAAAGGTTCTGAGGCTGCACTATGTGCGCTCGAGATGGTTAACGTTATTAGTGCTATTGAAGAGGCGAACTAAGTGAAACCTGCTGCGAGACGCAAAGCTAGAGAGCTAGCCGTTCAAGGTTTGTATGCTTGGCAAATGAGTGGCAACCCTATAGAGCAAATAGAACTTAGTATTGCTACCACTAATAATATGCAAAAAGTGGATATGGAATACTTTCAAGCTCTGTTGCGCGGAGTCGCACAAAGAACAGAAGAGTTAGATAAGGCGATCAAGCCCTATTTAGGTCGTTTGCCTGAAGAGCTTGACCCAGTTGAAAAGGCGATCTTGCGCTTAGCGACGCTAGAATTAGTTGAACGCTTTGATACTCCCTATAAGGTTGTTATCAATGAGTCAATTGAGTTAGCCAAAACATTTGGCGCGGAAGAGAGTCATAAGTTTGTCAATGGTGTGTTAGACAAAGCCGTTAAAACACTTCGAAAAGACGAAAGAAGTTAATACAGTGAAAGAGTTTGATTTGATTGGTAAATATTTTGCCAAAGGTGGCCACGTTCGTAAAGATGTATTGCTAGGCATTGGAGATGATGCCGCGGTAACTAAAGTACCTGTTGGGCAATACGTCGTGACAACGACAGACACACTCGTTGAAGGCGTTCATTTTCTTCCCGGAACTGAAGCAGAATCAATTGCCCATAAAGCAATTGCGGTCAATCTCAGTGACCTTGCTGCTATGGGAGCAGAGCCGGCTTGGATAAGCCTATCGCTATCTTTGCCCAGTATTGACGAGAGTTGGATTAAGGCCTTTTCAGAGAAAATTCATAGTCTTAGCCACTACTTTTCATTTCAATTGATTGGTGGTGACACGGTTCAAGGCCCCCTGAGTATTACTATCACCGCACAAGGTTTCATACCTGAGCAAAATCAGATAACACGCAGTGGCGCTAATCCTGGCGACTGGTTGTTAGTCACGGGTACCTTAGGCGATGCTGGTGTTGGCTTAGATCTTCTCAAAAATAAAATCAAAGTAAACAATTCTGAGAATGCGTCGTATTTGAAAAATCGACATTGTTTTCCTACGCCTAGAGTTCTCGCAGGCACAACGCTTAGACGCATAGCAACATCATGTATCGATATATCTGACGGCCTAGTACAAGATTTAAAACAAGTTATCTTGCGCTCTGATGTAGGTGCTTTGGTGCATCTGGACAAGTTACCTATTTCAGAAGCCATTAGCGCAAATATTGACAACGTAATAGATGTCATTACCTATGCAGCTACTGCAGGTGACGACTATGAGTTACTGTTCACTGTGCCTGAGGAACAAAGAGTCCATATTGAAACCGCATTGGCAAGCTATGATATTCGAGTGACTTGCATTGGACAAATCACTGGTGCAACTGGCAAGATCGATCTTCGACTTAACGAAAAACAGTTCGAGTTTGAATCAAAAAAAATCGGCTTTGAGCACTTCTCGTAATGGATAAATTCTTACGTCAACGAGTTAGCATGAAAAATCCTGTGCATTTCTTGGCATTGGGTTTTGGTTCTGGCCTAGTGCCAATGATGCCGGGTACATTTGGGTCACTGGCAGCACTTCCTATTCTGTTTGCGATGAGCTTTTTTAGCCTAGAAGTGTTTATTTTTATTACTGTCGTTAGCTTTTTGGTGGGTATCTATCTGTGTGGAAAAACAGCTCGTGATCTAAAAATGCATGATCATGGTTCCATTGTATGGGACGAAGTTGCAGGCATGATGGTGACTTTTATTGCCATTCCTCTCAATCCACTTTCATTATTGCTGGGTTTCTTGCTGTTTCGTTTTTTTGATATTCTAAAACCTTGGCCAATCAGTGTATTTGACAGACGTGTACACGGTGGTTTTGGAATTATGATAGACGATATTGTAGCTGGTGCGATTGCATGCGCTTGTTTACACGGAATATTGTATTTCTTATCGGATATCCTATAGCTGCAGTTATCGGTTTGAAATAAAAGAATTTCGGCTAATTTTTATAGAGCAAAGTGCGATATTATTATATTGCACACACGTAAATTAACTATTCGCTGCAACTGCGGCCAAAATACCTTTTGTATCCAAGCCTAATTCAGCATACATTTCTTGCTGAGTTCCTTGCATAATAAATTCGTCTGGCAAACCTAACTGGACTAAGTTCGGTGTAAGTTTATGTCTGAATAACGCTTCGGCGACACCACCGCCAGCACCACCAGCAATAGCACCATCTTCTAGTGTCACTAGTAGCGTGTGCTGCTTAGCAGCTTCAATTAACGCGGCCTCATCCAACGGCTTCACAAAACGCATATCAATTAACGTTGCGTCCAACTGCTCTGCGGCTTCAGTCGCATAAGGCATCAGCGTACCGAAGTTGAGGATTGCGACTTTTTTACCTTTTCTTATCGTCTTGGCTTTACCTATTTCTAGTAATTGCATCTCGCCGGTGGCATCAACGCCCGTACCCGATCCTCTTGGATATCTAACCGCGGCAGGCTTCTTTGCTTGATGGCCGGTAAATAACATGTTTCGGCATTCAACTTCATCTGAAGGTGTCATTATGATCATATTTGGAATGCAACGAAGGAAACTTATATCAAACGCACCTTGATGGGTAGGACCATCGGCACCGACAAGTCCGGCGCGATCGATAGCAAACAAGACAGGTAGTTCTTGTATAGCAACATCATGGATTAGCTGATCATATGCTCGTTGTAAAAAGGTAGAGTAAATAGCCACGATGACATTTTTACCTTCTCGAGCCATTCCCGCTGCAAGTGTCACTGCATGCTGTTCGGCAATCGCAACATCAAAGTATTGTTTTGGGAAACGCTGAGAAAACTCAACCATACCTGAACCTTCACGCATGGCTGGCGTGATAGCCATTAAATTGGAGTCTACTTGTGCCATGTCGCACAACCACTTACCGAATATCGCAGAGAAGTTTGGAGAGCTGGGTACCGGTTTGGGTAACTTGTGTTCTAAATGATTAAATTTGGGAACGGCATGCCACTTAATAGGGTCTTGCTCAGCCAGTTCATAGCCTTTTCCCTTTTTGGTAACGACATGCAAAATTTTTGGTCCTGACATTTTGCGTATATTGGTGAGGGTGTCGACAATTGCATTTACATCATGGCCATCAATAGGCCCAAAGTAATTGAAGCCTAACTCTTCAAAAATAGTTCCAGGCACAATCATGCCTTTAATATGCTCTTCAGCTCTGCTTGCAAAGTCTTTGATTGGTGGCACAGTGCTTAGCAGTTTCTTGCCACCATCTCTAATGCTATTGAAGAAATTACCAGTTAAGAGGCGAGCCAGATGACTATTTAATGCACCTACATTTTCGGATATCGACATTTCGTTATCGTTTAAAATAACCACCATGTCCTTGCCTATATCACCAGCGTGGTTTAATGCTTCAAATGCGATACCCGCGGTCATTGCTCCATCACCAATAACGGCGACGACTTTACGTCCTTTGGCTTCTTGTTCCGCCGCTATAGCCATACCGAGTGCGGCACTAATTGACGTTGAAGAATGGCCAACAGCAAATGTATCGTATTCACTTTCAGGAGGCCAAGGGAAGGGATGTAATCCGCCTTTTTGACGAATGCTGGTCATTCTGTCGCGCCGGCCAGTTAATATTTTGTGTGGGTAAGCTTGATGGCCAACGTCCCAAACTACGCGGTCGAAGGGGGTGTTGTAAACATAATGAAGCGCAACAGTTAATTCTACTGTGCCCAAACCGGATGCAAAGTGACCACTGCTTAAACTGACGCTATCGAGCAAGTAGCGGCGCAATTCGTCTGCAATTTTTGTCAAAGAGTCTTTGGGTAATTTACGTAACTCTTCTGGTATGTTCGCTTTCGCTAAATTTGGATAATCAGCTAGGTTTAACGTCATTATTTATTTTGTCTTCTGTCAGTGATACCGCATACTTGCGTGATTATAGCATTGTTGTTGAGTAACAATGGTGTCTTATTCTGTTCCTAATTCGCTTACTTAGGCATGTGCTTTGCGTTTTTTTCGCGAATGCTAGGTTTCTAATCCTAATATCTTCGCGAAACCATATAGTCCGTAAACGCTTCTAGTTGCTCTGTATTGTAGGGTAAATATGCGATTGCTAGCAGCGCTTCGCTATGTAATTGTTGTAAAAATTTTTGCGCTCCTTCTAAACCGAGGTGTGACACAAATGTATTCTTATCTAATGCTGTATCTGAACCCTGAGGTTTACCTAAGGTTAGACTGTCTGATACTACGTCTAAAATATCGTCTTGTACTTGAAATGCGAGACCGACACTACTAGCGTATTTTTGCAATAATTGAGTGTGCTCAACTGATATTTGTGGCGCTAGTATTGTCGCTAAGGAAACACAGGCGCTCAACAATGCGCCGGTTTTTAGCTGATGGAGTTGAGTTAGTTGCTCTAGCGATATCTGATTACCAGTAGCCATTAAATCAATGCTCTGACCAGCGCACATTCCGTTCACGCCAGACGCATTGGCAATTATCTTTGCCAGGTCAACCCGTTTTAGACTATTTTGTTCAGATAGTCGATGGTTTAAAATAATTTCAAATGCAAGAGTTTGCAGTGCGTCACCGGCTAAAATGGCTGTTGCCTCACCATACTGCACATGACTTGTTGGTTTTCCTCGGCGCAATGCATCATTGTCCATTGCTGGTAAGTCGTCATGAATTAAGGAATAGGCATGAATGCACTCAACAGACATACTAGCAACATCAAGATCGTCTTCATCTGCGCCCAACATATTGCCTACGATTGATAGCAATAATGGACGTATGCGCTTACCACCCCCAAAAACGCTGTATTTCATTGCTCCAACAAGTTCATCGGCAGCTTGTGTTTGTTGCTCAACGAAGTGTTCTAGCTTGCTGTCAATACGGATTTGTAAGGCTTTTTGAATGGTCAATAAAGACATAATTACTAAAGCTCATCACTTTCGAAATCAGTAAGTGTCTCGTCGCCGTTTGATTGCATTAGTATCTGTACTTTTTGCTCAGCGGCTTTTAGCTGCTGTTGGCTTTGCCTTGCTAATTGAATACCGCGTTCAAACTTCTTAAGTGAGTCCTCTAGAGGAATGTCACCTTTTTCCATTTCGACGACAATTTCTTCAAGCTCTTGCATAGCAGCTTCAAATGATGTTTTTTGATCTGTCATTTACTTCAGTTTTGTTTGTAAATCTCTAATAAGAACCTTAACTGAGGGGCGATTCAAGGTCAATTAATTTGCCCAAATATGTGTAAAAATATTGCTATGTTAGTAAAGCTTTCAGTATTTATGCCGTTAACACTTTTGCAGCCTGTCATTAGTCCAAGATACAAAGGTATTGAGACCGATACCGCTAATTTTAGCTTTACAGGTAGACTGCGTACCAATAACGGTAGTCAATTTATAAACACCATTTTTAATAGGAGTGACACGTGGATTTAGCAACCCTCATCGGTATGATTGGAGCCATATGCTTTGTCTTAATGGCTATGGTCATGGGAGGCGATTTAGGGATCTTTTTCAACGTACCTTCAATATTTATTGTATTTGGTGGTTCAGTATTTGTTGTGCTGTCGCAATATCCTCTTGGGCAATTTTTAGGTGCGGGAAAAGTAGCAGCTAAAGCCTTTATGTTCAAAATTCAAAAGCCTGAAGAATTAATCGAAAAAGTGGTTGAAATGGCAGATGCTGCTCGCAAAGGTGGATTTCTAGCGCTGGAAGAAGCGGTCATTGATAATGCGTTTATGCAAAAAGGCGTCGACATGCTGGTTGACGGTCACGACGTTGACGTAGTTAAAATAACCATGGGTAAGGATATTGTTAATACCAGTATGCGTCATGATGCTGGCGCTGAAATTTTTAAATCGTTAGGTGGGATTGCGCCAGCGATGGGTATGATTGGCACCTTGATTGGTTTAGTAGCTATGTTATCCAACATGGATGACCCGAAATCAATTGGTCCTGCAATGGCAGTTGCATTGTTAACAACGTTATATGGGGCTTTTTTAGCTAATATTGTATGTTTGCCTATTGCTTTTAAATTAGTCGTGCGATCAGATGAAGAGAAGTTAAATCAACGGCTTATTCTGGACGGTATCTTAGGCATTGCGGATGGACAAAATCCGCGTGTTATTGAAGGTGTTTTAAAAGGCTATCTTGCCGAAGGTAGACGCAAGAATGAGGAAACACAGTAGTGGAGGATGACGAATGCCCAAAATGTCCGCCCGAAGGTCTACCACAGTGGATGGGAACTTTTGCTGACTTAATGTGTTTACTCATGTGCTTTTTCGTACTGCTGCTTTCGTTTTCGGAAATGGACGTGAGAAAATTTAAACAAATAGCGGGTTCAATGAAGTTTGCATTTGGTGTTCAGAATAAAATTGAATTAAAGGACATTCCCAAAGGGACTAGTGTCATTGCAATGGAGTTTCGGCCAGGTAAACCGGACCCTACGCCTATCGATACAGTGCAACAAATAACTCAAGAAATTACTAAGCCGATGTTGAACTTCCAAGACGGGGAAGAAGACGACGCCGGCGGCAGACAAAAACAACGTGGTACTTTTAGAGGCGGGCAGTCAGCTCAAACTGCAAGTCAAACTGCTTCATCTGCGGCGGCCGCTGCTAGCAAAGCGCAACGCGAGAAAAATACTAAAAAAATAGAAGATTTACTGCAAAAAGAAATAAAAGATGGTGCGGTAGATGTTGAAAATTTAGGACAACAAATTGTTATTCGAATACGAGAAACGGGGTCTTTCTCTGCTGGTTCTGCATTTTTACAACCGCAGTTTAAACCTGTTATTCGCGAGATAGGTGAGGTTCTAGTAGACATGCCAGGTGAAATTGAAGTCACAGGACACAGCGACAATGTAAAGATTTCGAATGAGTTATATCGTTCTAATTGGGATTTATCGGCACAAAGAGCGGTTGCTGTTGCTGAAGAATTACGTAAAGCACGAGGATTCGATGAAGCTAGAATGAAAATAGTGGGTAAAGCATCGACTCAACCTATGGAAGAAGACGATACACCTGAATCACGCAGCAGAAATAGACGTGTTGAAATATCGATTATGCAAGGTAAACCGAAGTACTCAGATCCTATAACTGTGCTTGAACCTTAGGCTTTTTCAGATTGTTAATGTAGTGAGATAGTATAGCTTGCTAATATCAAAATATAGCAGAAATCCGCGTATAAAAAAGCCCTAAACATTCAGTCTTGTTTAGGGCTTTTCTACTCGTTTAGGATGCGATTAGTAAAGCTGTTATCACTAAATCAAGAACGGTCCAATTCTGCACGATAATGTGGCTTACTAATAACAAGTTGAACGGTGCTAATAGCTCGTTCTAAAAAGCCACCTTCGCAGTAATTTAGATAATATTGCCACATTCGAGCGAAACGTTCGTCATATCCATCTTTCGCAAGTGCCTCTTTGTTGTTGTCAAAGGCAATATGCCAGTCATGCAATGTTTTCGCATAATCCAGACCAATGTCATGTAAGTCTCGTATATTCATGTCAGTACAGGTCTTTAAAAACTTATTGATAGCGAATTGAGAGGGTAAAAAGCCGCCTGGGAATATATGCTTTTGAATGAAATCAACACTATTTGAATAACTGTCATAACGACGGTCGTCGATTGTAATTGATTGGAGCAACATGAGTCCATTCGGTTTTAATAGCGACGAGCATTTTTCAAAGAAGTTAGCTAAATACGCTTTGCCAACAGCCTCAATCATCTCGATAGAAACCAATTTATCAAATTTACCCTCTAACAAGCGATAGTCTTTTTTCAATAACGTGATTTTGTCATCAAGTCCTTCTTTAGTAACCCACTCCTGAGCAAATGCATATTGCTCATCGGAAATAGTGGTTGTGGTTACCTTACAGCCATAATTTTTGGCTGCATAAATAGCAAGCCCGCCCCAGCCAGTGCCAATTTCAACCAAATGGTCATTCGTGTTGAGTTGCAGTTTGTCGCAGATCGAACGAAGTTTATTCTCTTGCGCTTCGGCTAAGGTGGCTTCTGGTGTTGGGTAGATCGCTGATGAGTACATCATTGATGGATCTAAGAACTTTTCATACAATTTATTACCTAAATCGTAATGAGCAGAAATGTTTTTCTTAGCCTGGTCACGAGAATTGCGGCGTAAAAAATGTTGAATTTTCAACACGGGCATAGTGACCCATTTGAATTTATTTTCCCATTCATCCAAAGTACTTAAATTACGCGCGAATATGCGGATAACGTTAGTTAAGCTTGGCGTTGTCCACCATCCGTCGGTAAATGTTTCACCTGACGCTACACTGCCACCGAGCACTAAACGCTTGTAAGCACGTCCATCAATAATATTAACTTCTGCATGTAAGTCTTGATCTGGATTGCCGCACTGTGCAACCAACCGACCATTTTCTTTTAAAGTCAAATGCCCTTCTGGCATATTTTGCATCGCTTTAACGAAAAGCTGACGATAATTGCGCTCCATAAAAGTCATTGAATCGCTGTTTTGTATTGTTTGTTCGCTATGTGACATACTTCTTCCTTACTTCATGGATGCATGTAAATTGGTACGCGCTTGATAAAAAGTTTCAGAGCTTGCCAATAAATTCCTGCAACCGTTTTTAAGGTCATACTAGGAATACTGAGTAAAGCGCTACGCAGTGTTTTGGTTGTTAAGGGCTGACGTTGCATATCCAGCGCAGCCTCAAAGTGTTTCTGTTGTTTTACACATGATAAATGTAGTCTAAGATTTTTATCTGGTTGTTTTATTTTCCATTGGTAAGTCATATCCATCGGATTAAAGGGGGAGACATGGAATGCCTTGTCGCAGTCTTCTTGTTTTTCTAGGTCGACTAAATAGTGGTGTCTTTTATCCCAGGGTGTATTACTTACCTCAGCAAGCATATGAGTGTAAACGCCTTCTTGATTTCTTAAATAGTAGAAATTTGCAGGACTAAAATACCAGCCAAATGTGCGTACTTGGCCGAGAAAAAACACATCTCCGGATAAGTTTGCACCGTTTAATTGTGACATCCTTGCGAGTACCGATGCTTCCAGCGGCTGCTCAGGGTCTCCTAAATAATCCTCACGTAAAAACTTAACAGCGCTAAAGCCTTCTTGTTTATTTGAAAATCCTTTCACTTGCGCATTCAGTTGCTCTATTTCGCTTAACTTTAACCAGTACAAATAAATTTTGTAGTTAAAGCGATGTACCTTGGGTACGAATCGTTGGTGATGCACAATCCCTTTGTACAACGCCGACTCTGTAAGCGTTTTAGGGCTTGAGCTTGTTGTGTTTTGTTCGAGCATTACAGACTAACGCCAAAGCGCTTGCAAACGTCTAGTGCACTTTGAACACCATCCTCATGAAAGCCGTTGTACCAGTATGCGCCACAAAAATGAATACCCTCTTTGCCACATATTTCTGTTCGGCGTTCTTGAGCTTTTACCATTCGTGGACTGAATTGTGGATGCGCATAATAGTATGTACCCAAAATTTTATCGGGTGATATGGCTTGCGTATTATTCAATGTTACGCAGAAGGTAATATCGCTCTGCAAGCATTGCAGAATATTCATATTGTAGGTGACAGCCGCAGGTCTTGATGCTTCCGCTTTTGCACCTTCAATTTCGTAGTTCCAACTTGCCCATGCGAGAGGACGCTCAGGTAAAACAGAGGTATCCGTATGCAATACCACTTCATTCATGGAGTAGGGTATAGCTGATAATATGTCCTTGTAGGCAGGCAAATTAATATTATCTTGTACCTGTGCGGATAACATTTTTAGTGCTTGATCACTGTGACATGCAAAAATGACTTCATCGAACGTTTCTTCGCCTTTTTCGCTAACAACAACAAAGCCGTTATCGACCTTCACAACACTCTTAACCGCGTCATTCAAGCTAATCTTATCTTTATATGATTCTATCAATGGTGCTATATACTGGTTTGAACCGCCAATAATCGTGAACCACTGGGGCCTATTTGTAATATTTAGAAGGCCATGGTTATTGAAGAATTTCAGAAAGAAAGATAAAGGGAAGTTAGCTGACGCCTCTAAACTAGTCGACCATATTGCGGCACACATTGGCAGAATGTAGTTTTGGGTAAATATGTCACTCAGTCCATGTTGCTCAATAAATTGTTGTAGGGTGATGTTGTCAGTTTCTTTATTTTCAGCAAGATGCGCTTTACATAACTTATTAAACCTTACTATGTCGACCACTAAGCGCCAAAACGAGGGCCTGAATATATTTCGACGCTGGGCAAATAAGCTATTAAGTGTGTTTCCATTGTATTCCATCTTAGTTTTTAAGTTTTTAACGCTAAAACTCATTTCAGTGGGCTGTGTATCGACTTTAAGGGTTTTCATCAATTTAATAAAATTTGGGTATGTCCACTCGTTATAAACGATAAATCCAGTGTCAATTGCATAGGTCGTACCATTAACTACGATATTTTTGGTGGCCGTATGACCACCTATATAATCATTTGCCTCATAAACTTTTATATCGTTCTCTTTATTGAGCATGTAAGCTGAGGTTAAGCCTGAAATTCCAGTACCAATAACGCCAATTCTTTTTGTCATTATACGTTTTCTCTTTGTACTTTTGATTCTTGTCGCATGCTAATACACAGTCGTCTTTGTAATCCTTCAGGTAACAGATTTAATAAGCGTACAATAAAGCTAAATCTTCGAGGGAAGTAAACGCTAGAGTTAGACGATAATATCCCTTTCAGCATATATTCAGCAGCGGCTTGGGCACTGATAACCATAGGCATAGGAAAGTCATTTTTATCTGTTAATGGTGTTTTAACAAACCCCGGAGATAAGGTTTGTATCGCTATTCCCATGTGCGCCAAATCAACTTCAAAACTTTTTGCTATATAGTTTAATGCAGCTTTACTCGCACCATAGGCCTGACTCTTTGGAAAAGGGAGCAAACGAGCCAAACTATCTACAAAGACGATTTTATTGCCTGGCTTAAGCACAGGAATGAGAGCTGAAACAACATTAATAACACCAAAAACATTAGTATCGAAAACGCGCTTAAACATATCCGGTTCAACGTCATTAATGTCTACATATTCGCACGTGCCAGCGTTCAAAACGGCTATATCACACTCTATATTTGCCAATGCGTCTTTGGTTGCTTTTTCGTCAGTGACATCAAAACGACAAGTTGTTATGTTTTCAATCAGGGCTAGTTCGGCTAATTTTTGCTCATTGCGGCCACAAGCGATAACAGAATGCCCTGCTTTAGCGCACAGGCCCGAAAGCGCTTCGCCAATGCCTGAGGTTGCCCCAGTGATAAGTATTGTCGCCATTATCCCAGTGTCCTTTTTATCCGTTTGATCAATCTACCTAATAGAGGAATGTTTTCGTATATCATTTGGCCTAAGTCGTAGTAATCACGATGGTATGTGATTTTGTCATTCTTAATTTTTAATTGACTAACACCATCCACATGAATGGGCTGACCTTTATTTATGCGAGCTGATGTGAATGACATTTTCCAACTAACAAGGTAACAAGTCTCGTTTGTAGAACGTTGGCTCTCAATTTCAGTCTGTATTGAGATAGTTTGTTCTAATGAATGGATAGTAAAAACACAATACTTTGCGTTGTCCAGAAGCTTAGTAAAATACTCTTCTACCGCAGTAATGCCAGAATGTGCCGCAATCGGATCTATAAACGTTACATCCGAGCTATATAAGTCCGCGAGCTCTTCTATTTTCATTGACGCTAAATCAGTGTAGAAAGACTCGAACTTTTTAATTGCACTCATGGCATACTCAGGTTTTAAATGGTTACTGATTCTACTGTAGAAAGCGTGGTTGAGATCAAGATATTAATTTTTTTTAATTTAAGGTCTTTCCGATCTGTTTTTTTTGTCTTACCGTAACTATCACCAATATGTCATAATAGAGAAAGCGTCAAAATATGAAGTGCCCATTATTCCCATTGTCTGCACACATTCTTCCTGAGGGCAGAATGGCGTTGAGGATTTTTGAACCACGCTACACTCGAATGATAAAAGAAGCTTGTGAGGCGGACGCTGGGTTTGTTATTTGTATGCTCGACTCAAAAGGCAATAAAGAACAAAATACACACATATTTCAGACTGGAACATATTGCAAGGTCATTGACTTTGACATTTTAGACGATGGCCTTTTGGGTGTGACTATAGAAGGCATCAATTGTGTAACCGTCAGCAATATTGAAACTGAAAAAGATGGGTTGCGTGTCGCAGACTGCGAAAACGTTGAAGTCTGGTCGTGTGATATCGATATCCAAGAATTATCGCCAATGAATGAGCGCTTGGCAGAAATTTTTGATACCTACGACGAAGTCAGAGCGCTTTACGAAAACATTAAGTTAGATGAACCGCTTTGGGTAATCAACAGGTGGTTAGAATTGCTTCCTGTAGATGCTGAGCAAAAGCAGTATTTCTTAGCGCAGAAAGACTGCAATAAGATTGTAGAGTATCTGGCGAAATTGATAGAATAGCGAATTAAAATTAATTCACCTGTTGAAAGTTGTTAGTGGAAATACTTTATGGTCTCTACTTTGTTGATGACAAAATTAATTTATTTTATTTTAATCACATAGTGCAGTCCAAAAACTTAGTCCCATGATATTTTTTTTTTGTGATCTTCCTAAATTGCAAAGCGTATACAGTATGTATTGCATATCACGGGAAAACGCAAATGCTTATCGGAATTACATTGGAAAATAACAAACCAGACGTCAGAAAACCGAAAGACTGTGCTGCAGAAATGGCGGCGCATCTTGATACGGTAGCCAAAGAACGGTGTAAAGCATCCTTTGCTAAAGTGTTCGGTTATTTCGCACCTCGTCTTCGTTCTTACGCATTAAAGCAGATGGGTAATGAAGCAATCGCGATGGAGTTAGTGCAAGACACGATGTCGAATGTTTGGCAGAAAGCGCATTTATTTAATGCTGAGAAAGGATCTCCATCTACGTGGATATTCACTATCGCTAGAAATATTCGGTTCGACATGTTACGCAAGTTAAAGAATCGCAAAGAAGATGTTTGTGCTGATGATATGTGGCCGATTCTATGCGAACAAACAGCTGATCCGAAAGAAAAATCACTTGAAGAAAAAGTTACTCTGCAGCAAGTGGGTGAATTATTTAATCAATTGCCAGAAAAACAAAAAGCGGTAATTGAAGCAATTTACATCGAAGGTAAATCGCAGCAGGAAGTGGCAGATGAATTAGAAATCCCACTCGGTACAGTTAAGTCGCGCACTAGGTTAGCCTTGCAGCGTCTAAAAGATATGTTGGAAACACATGATTAAGTTTCATCCTACAAATCAGAAATTAAATTTATTTTCTGATGGTTTATTAGCGCCAGCCGAAGCGCTCATCATATCAGCACACTGTGATATGTGTACTCAATGTTTTTCAAAGGTTATGTTATATACCGAGGCACATTCAGAAGCGCTGCTAGAAGATATTCCGCAAAATTTTAATACTGATATATTTGGCAGTATGATGGCAGATATAACTTCTGAGGCAGTTGACAGAGGGATTGCATCTGAACCGCAGAATAGGATTTTAGAACTGGATGGTCGAAAATTTACACTACCGAGCTCATTAAACCGCCTCTCTGAGTCAATGGGGAATTGGTCACACATGGTCGGTAAGCTTTGGCAAGCACCAGTTAGTATAGGTGGTGATACTGTTGCCAACTTCATTTTTATGGAGAAGGGTGGAGGTGTTCCAGAACATACTCACCGCGGCAGTGAAATGACGTTGGTTGTCAATGGCGCATTTAATGACGGCTTATCTGACTACAACAGTGGTGACTTTACTGTGATGAACGGTAAAAATATACATACACCATCAACAACGGCCGAAGAAGGTTGTTTGGTGTTCAGTGTGATCGACGCACCGCTTCATTTTACGTCTGGTTGGGCTAGACTCATTAATCCATTCAGTCACTTGTTTTTCAAGTAAGTTTAGAATCCCTAGATTTTTCAGAATGACAGTAATGAAATTCGAACAAAAAAAAGCACGCTATAGCGTGCTTTTTTTTTAATATTTCCTATGTGTCACAGGAAATTCTTGTGCTAATTTAAGAATTCGCTATCTGGGTAGTTTAATCGTAGCGTTCTCATTGTATTTTCCTTTAGCTCAGTCAAATTAAGCTGATTATAACTAGATACCATAATCTCTAATGCAGGTTGAACTTGGCTCGTATCTGGGAAATTTTCAATAACATACCTACCACGGTTTGCTGCAGCAACATATGCTTGCCTTCTCATGTAATAACGAGCGACCGCAATTTCATAACTCGCCAGTCTATTTTTGATATGTAACATCCGCTCTCTTGCATCTGTCGCATATTTACTGTTCGGATACTTTTGAATTAAACGTCTAAAATCTTCGAATGCTTCGCGAGATTTAGACGGGTCTCTATCTGAGCGGTCTACGCCCAGCATTTCTTGAAATAAATTGTTGTCTAGTTCCATATTAGTCACACCGCGCATAAAATAAGCGTAGTCAACATCGGCATGATTTGGATTTAAGCGAACGAAACGATCAATTGTTGCTAAAGCTTGGTCAGGCTTCCCCACTTTGTAATACGAAAAAATAAGATCTAGTTGAACTTGATGTGAATGCGGGCCAAAAGGATATTTTGAATCAATAGCACTTAATATTTGAGATGCTTGTGCAAAATTGCCAATCGCCATGCTTTCACGAGCATCAGCATAAAGTGCTTGAACACCTTGATTAGCGACTGCTTCAGCCTGCTCGTCCGCAGACGACGCACAACCGCCTAATCCAATGATTGCGACGGCTAGTATTGCGATGCTTATCTTATTTTTCAATATCATTTGAAATTACTTAACCTTTTCTATTTATTAACGAGTTGGTTTGGCATCAAACTAACTCTCTATCCTTTTTGGGCCGTTTATTACGCAATATTACGCAAAATCGTCCACGTTTTGTCATTCTACACTAAGGTTTATTTGCTGTGTAAGAAATTCTTGCTGTTATGCAACATAACTTGCTTGCTATACTACGGACATTATTTATTAATGCGAATGTTATGGCTACCAATAAACTACAAATTAACCTTTCTGCAACCGTACCAGAAACGTTATTCGACAAAAGACTAGACCAATGTTTGGCGGTTTTGTTCCCTGAATACTCAAGATCTAAACTAAAAGAATGGATTTTAGCTGGCTTTGTGACCGTTGATGGTGAAAAAATAGACACGCCTAGATTAAAACTTAAAAGCGGTGAAGAGATCGTTATCGGCGCCGAACACGAAGTTCAAGTCAGTAGCGAAGCTCAACATATCGATTTGAATGTTATATATGAAGATGACGATATATTAGTTATCGATAAACAAGCCGGTTTAGTTGTGCATCCTGGTGCGGGAAATCACGATGGCACGTTGTTAAATGCTTTGCTGGCAAAAGTTCCGGGTATTGAACAGATCCCCAGAGCAGGCATTGTTCACCGTCTAGACAAAGAAACAACTGGCCTAATGGTAGTGGCAAAAACACTGCCGGCACAAACCAGTTTAGTTGAGCAGTTACAAGCGCGGACTATGGGTCGTGAATATGAAGCTTTGGTCATGGGAACGATGATTGCAGGTGGATTTGTTGACGAACCGATTGGTCGACACGCGACAAAGAGAACGGCAATGGCAGTGAGAGAATTTGGTAAGCCTGCGACAACGCATTACAGAGTGAAGGAAAAATTTCGTGCTTACACCTATTTGCGTTTGAAACTGGAAAGCGGCAGAACTCACCAAATTCGTGTACATATGTCGCATATTAACCATTCACTCGTAGGCGATGCTCTATATGGTGGAAGACCTCGACTACCGAAGAATGCTAGCGAGGAATTCATTGCGGCATTGCGCGGATTTAAACGTCAAGCCTTGCATGCTGCACAGTTAACCCTCTCTCACCCTATCAGCGGAGAAGAAATGACTTTTAAAGCACCTATTCCAGAAGATTTTGTGGCGCTATTAAAGGTAGTACGTGAAGACACAAAAATTAATGGAATCGATCTTTAATTGTCGGCACTGACGTTTATACAGCCCGAATGGCCAGTAAGTAAACGCGTTTTTTGCGCTAGCACCACTATTGATGGTGGTGCCAGTAGCGGTGTATATAAAAGCTTGAATTTAGGTGCACACGTAGGTGATGACGCGTTTTGTGTTAAAACAAACCGTCAGCTTCTAGCCAATGAATTGAAAAGTTATTTGCCTAATATTCAACCTATTTCTTGGCTAAATCAAACCCACAGCACAAATGTTCTGCGAGTGACAGAACCGGCTATTGCTGGCGCTATCCAAGCGGATGCTGCCTTTACTCAAACGCCTGATTTACCTTGCAATGTAATGACTGCCGATTGTATGGCATTAATGATGGCAAATTCCGACGGTACTGAAGTTGCTGCTGTTCACGCAGGTTGGAAAGGACTCATTAATGGTGTCATCGAAAATACAGTAGCGCAGTTTTCATCACCTCATCATGATATTCACGTTTGGTTTGCACCTTCTATATCTCAACAGTATTTTGAGGTAGGTTTAGATGTTGCCGATCTGTTTTCCGAGTTTCCAGGTGCATTGAGAGCATCTTCAGCAAATAACAAAGTGTTATTGGACTTGCTTGCAGTAGCCAGTCTAAAACTAGACGCTTTGGGCATTTCACAGCGTTACTACTCAAATATTTGTACGTACTCTGCAACTAATCTATTTTCACATCGGCGCGCTACACATCAAGGTTCATCGACCTGTGGGCGAATGACAAACTTGATCTTAATCAAAGACTTACATAATTGAATAAAAGTAAGCTTGAAAGTCACGTTTAACGACTCCATTGAGAAGTTATAGTGATAATGGAGTTAAGTTATTTATGAGATTAGACCGATTTACAAGCAAGTTTCAAGTTGCCATTTCTGAAGCACAAAGTTTAGCGTTAGGAAGAGATCATCAGTACATTGAGCCCGTGCATCTGATGATGGCGTTGCTTAATCAGCAAGGTGGTTCAGTTCGTCCGTTATTTGACCAAGCAAAAGTAAACGTTAATAGCTTGCGCTCTTCTTTATCAGAGGCCATTGAGCGGTTGCCGCAATTACAAGGAATTGGCGGTGATGTGCAAATAGGTAAAGATACAATTAACCTATTAAACTTGAGTGACAAGATTGCACAAAAACGTAAAGACGACTACATCACATCAGAAATATTTGTGCTCGCTTCAATGGACGATACGGGTCATTTGGGCAAAATATTTAAAACGCAAGGTGTTAAAAAAGAAGATATTGAGGCGGCTATCGACGTGTTGCGCAATGGCCAAAAAGTGACTGACCCTAACGCCGAAGACGTTCGTCATGCGCTCGAAAAATATACCATGGATCTTACTGAGCGTGCAGAGCAGGGTAAACTCGATCCCGTTATTGGGCGTGATGATGAAATTCGTCGAACCATACAGGTGCTGCAACGCAGGACTAAAAACAATCCTGTATTGATTGGTGAACCTGGGGTGGGTAAAACGGCGATTGTTGAAGGTTTAGCGCAACGTATTATTAATGGTGAAGTACCTGAAGGGTTGAAAAATAAACGGGTGTTGTCTTTGGATATGGGCTCGCTTTTAGCAGGGGCAAAATTTCGTGGTGAATTTGAAGAGCGCTTAAAAGCCGTCCTCAATGAATTATCTAAAGAAGAAGGTAAAGTCATTCTCTTTATTGATGAACTGCATACCATGGTTGGTGCCGGGGCAGGTGAGGGCGCTATGGACGCGGGTAATATGCTAAAGCCAGCTCTGGCACGTGGTGAACTGCATTGCGTGGGTGCGACCACGCTGGATGAATACAGAAAATATATCGAAAAAGATGCAGCATTAGAGCGCCGTTTTCAAAAAGTACAAGTTGATCAACCCTCCGTAGAGGACACCATCGCTATTTTACGTGGATTAAAAGAGCGCTATGAGTTGCATCATTCCGTTGATATTACTGACCCAGCAATTGTTGCTGCGGCTAATTTGTCTAATCGATACATCAGCGACCGGCAACTTCCTGATAAAGCGATAGACTTAATCGATGAAGCGGCTTCTAGCATTAGAATGCAAATTGACTCCAAGCCAGAAGAAATGGATAAACTAGAGCGTCGTATTATTCAGTTAAAACTTGAAGAGCAAGCGTTATCCAAGGAAACCGATACGGCGAGTCTTAAGCGACTTGAGATTATTGAAATTGAGCGTGAGCAACTTGAACAGAAATTCGCCGAGTTAGATAAAATTTGGCGTGCTGAAAAAAGCGCAATGCAAGGTACTCAGTTTATTAAAGCAGAGCTTGAGCAAGCTAAACTTGATTTAGAAATAGCACGCAGAGCGTCTGATCTGTCTAGAATGTCAGAACTTCAATACGGTCGTATTCCTGAACTAGAGTTAAAGCTGGAGCAAGCAAATGAAGCTGAAACTGAAACAACTGCGACGCGGCTATTGAAAAATAAAGTCACCGAAAAGGAGATAGCGGATGTGCTATCGCGATGGACCGGTATTCCAGTTAGTAAGATGTTGGAAGGTGAGAAAGATAAATTAATAAACATGGAAGACATCATAGGTAAACGTGTTATTGGGCAACGAGAGGCGGTAGTTGCTGTGTCTAATGCAATTAAGCGCTCTCGTGCCGGATTGTCCGACCCAGATAGACCGACAGGATCATTTTTATTCTTGGGCCCAACGGGTGTGGGTAAAACAGAACTATGTAAGTCATTGGCTAACTTTTTATTCGATACTGAAGATGCCATGATCCGCATAGATATGTCTGAGTTTATGGAGAAGCACTCTGTATCGAGATTAGTGGGTGCTCCTCCTGGATATGTAGGCTATGAAGAAGGGGGGTATTTAACGGAAGCGGTTAGACGTAAACCTTACTCCGTGATTTTGCTGGATGAAGTTGAAAAGGCACATCCAGACGTTTTCAATATACTATTGCAAGTGTTAGACGATGGCAGGTTAACTGATGGACATGGACGAACGGTCAACTTTAAGAATACCCTAATTATCATGACCTCCAACTTAGGCTCTGAAATTATTCAAAGGCATACAGATGACAGCACGTATGCTGAAATGAAGAAAGAGGTTATGGCTGAAGTGTCGAGCCATTTTAGACCTGAATTTATTAATCGGGTTGATGACATTGTTGTCTTTCACTCTTTGGGCAGAGAAGAAATAAAATCGATTGCTAAAATTCAACTGCTAGGTTTACGTCAGCGGTTACAAGCAATGGGGCTGAAGTTAGAAATTTCAGGAGCTGCGTTAGATATTATTGCAGATGCGGGTTTTGATCCTGTTTATGGAGCTCGTCCGCTTAAACGGGCGATTCAGTCGCAGATTGAAAACCCATTAGCCGAAACTTTACTAAGCGACAAGTTAGTAGACAAAGAAACAGTAAGGATTGATGCTGTCGATGGTGTGTTGACTATTTGTTGAGAACAAACAATAGGCTGTATAAAGACCTAAGTTAGGCGCTTGGTCAACGGAATTTACTAACATAAGACCGACTAAGATATACAGCCCTATTGTTTATGTATTACAATTAATCAACGAATAACTATCCGCAAAAATAACATCTATTCGCCCCCGTAGTATGGCATAGTGTGTTTAAGCGCAGTTAATATAAAACTATTGAGTACTACTATAAACATGCCAGCTAATAAACGAAAAGGTATCTATCTACTGCCTAACCTATTAACCACTGCGGGTCTATTCTCAGGATTTTATGCAGTAGTTATGTCGATGAATAATCATTTTGAATCAGCCGCTATCGCAATATTTGTCGCGATGATATTTGATGGACTAGATGGTCGTGTCGCTAGAATAACAAATACACAGAGTGATTTTGGTGCTGAATATGATTCAATGGCTGACATGGTTTCATTTGGTATGGCTCCTGCATTGGTGGCTTATAATTTTGGGCTTGCTGAATTAGGTAAAATAGGTTGGCTTGCAGCGTTTGTATATGTAGCATGCGCAGCACTAAGGCTCGCCAGGTTTAACACCCAAATAGGCAAAGCCGATAATAACTTCTTCCAAGGCTTAGCTAGCCCCGCAGCTGCCGCGTTAGTTGCAGGTATGGTTTGGGTAGGTATTGACTATGAAATTGATGGTAACGACTACGGCATCGTTGTTGCTTTGGTAACCGGCATATCGGGTCTATTAATGGTCAGTAACTTTAAATACAATAGCTTCAAAACTCTAGATTGGCACGGCAAAGTTCCATTTGTTGCGATACTTGTCGTCATGCTTGTATTTATCGTTGTTGCGACAGCACCCTCTCTTGTTTTATTTATTGCATTTTTACTTTACGCCGTTGCTGGGCCAGTAAACACATTCAGAACAGTAGACAAGGTCACCCTCGAAGATGTCATTGGAGAATCGGAAGTTGACGCCGACTTTGAAGACACTACCGACGGTAATGTGCCTAACAAAGATGATAACGCTGATATTGACCGAGCTGACAGTGAGCAGGCTGATACAACAAAAAAAACCGATACATCTAGCAAATAATATTAACGTTCAAGCCTCAGACATTACTATCTGATTAGCATTTATAACCCGGTAGTAATGTCTAATTTACCGACCCCATCTGAGTTACATATATTGCCTTCTTTATTATGGTATTCTCATTTAACTAATATAAATATTTGTTTTAATTCGTTTTTCTGTATGTTTTATAGCTATCTATTCGTGATTTTCAGCCGTTTTACTAATGATTTCACAAAATAATTAGAGAAAACACTTGAACCCTTGTTTGGTTTCTGTAGAATGCGCGCTCTGGTCAAGGGAGGCAGCCAAGCAGT